>CEQT01044438.1_pt1 | contig 26482 bp, 26 predicted proteins | sample 530951 | NCBI WGS metagenome assembly CEQT01 (sample SAMEA2621132, study PRJEB7988) | marine metagenome | biome: marine biome (ENVO:00000447); feature: surface water layer (ENVO:00002042); material: "saline water (ENVO:00002010), including plankton (ENVO:xxxxxxxx)" | depth 5 m
GCACCGGCAAGCCCCAGCCCTGCTGCGCAAGCGCCGAGCCTGCGCACACAGCTTGTTACCCTGCCCGCACCGCAGCCTGAGCCAATAGTCGAGCCACCCGCTGCAGCGCCGCCGCCTGAGCCTGCCCCGCCGCCACCGGTGGCAGAAGCGCCCCCGCCTGAGCCGGTGGTGGACGAAGCGGCCATTGCCCGCAAGCGCCTGGAGCAGGAGCAGGAACAGCAACGTCAGCGCGAGCTGCGGCAACAGCAGGAAGCGATGGAGCGCGAGCGTGAGCGCGCTGAACAACAGCGGCTGGCAGAAGCCGCAGCCGCCGAGCAACAACGGCGTGACGAGCTGGCCAGACAGCAGGCCCAAGCCCACGCCGCAGCCGAGGCCGCGCGGGTCGCCGCTGAGCAGCAATATCGCCCTATCAACAAACCGGAACCGGACTATCCCAGGCGGGCGCTAACCCAGAAACTGGAGGGTGATTGCACCGTCGAGTACGACGTCACGGCCAGTGGGCGAGTGGACAACCCTCGTCTGGTCGACGGTGCCTGCGACAGCCCGCTGTTTGCGCGCCCCTCGCTGGCTGCTGCCCGGGACTTTATCTATCAACCCCGCCTGGTCGACGGCCAGCCGGTTACAGTAGCCGGAGTGCGTAATACCTTCCGCTACCGCCTGTCACAGTGAGCTTTCCATGAGTTGGCAAAACCCCGAATTTCACCGTCAGCTGGAAGCAGTCGACGACCACTCGATCAACCCGACTGACAAGCAGGGGCTGGGCGATATCGCGCTCAGCCGGCGCACGCTGCTCAAGGGCCTGGGGGCAGCATCCTTGGCTACCCTGCTGCCATCGCTGCTCAGTGCCTGCAGCGCAAGCAAGAGCCCTCAAGCGTCCCTGCTTGGTTTTCAATCAGTTGCAGCACAAACCTCCAGCACATTCGACTCGGTAATCGTGCCGCCAGGTTACCGGGCGACGCCTTTCTTCAGCTGGGGCGACGCTGTTCTGCCCGACGCGCCAGACTGGCACAGCGATGCCAGCAACAGCTGGGAAGACCAACTCATGCAAGCCGGCGATAACCACGACGGCATGCACTACTTCCCCTTTGCCGATCAGCCCAACGAGCACGGCCTGCTGGTGGTCAATCACGAATACGTCAACCCGACGCTGCACCCTGCGGGCATGCAGTTCACACCATCGCCTGACAACAGCCGCGGCCGGCCCAGCGAGCAGGTGTACAAAGAGATCGCCGCCCACGGCCTGAGCATTATCGAAATCCGGCGCGACGCCCGTGGCCAATGGCAGCGAGTGGCAGACTCACCGCTCAACCGCCGCATTACTGCAGCAACACCCATGGCCGTCAGCGGGCCCCTGGCCGCTCACCCGGCAATGCGCACGGAAAGCGACCCGAGTGGGCTGGAGATACTGGGCACGATCAACAACTGCTCGATGGGCGCTACACCCTGGCAAACCTATCTGGCCTGCGAAGAGAATTTCCACAATTACTTCGTCAACCGCGACGAAGCGGATTACCACGCACGCCCTACCCACAAGCGCTACGGCATCGGTCTTGGCGGCAGCAGCCGCTACTATGCCTGGGAGGCAGTCGAGCCGCGCTTTGACGCCACACCGGATGCTAGCCGCCCGTATCAGGGCCACGTCAACGAACCCAACCGCTTTGGCTGGGTGGTCGAAGTCGACCCGTTCAACCCGACCCACAGGCCACGCAAGCGCACGGCCATGGGTCGCCTTGGTCGTGAATGCGCCACCTGCGTGATCGACGACAACGGCCACATGGCCGTGTACTCCGGCGATGATGCGCGCGGCGAGTACGTGTACAAGTTCGTACCAGAGCAGGCCTACAAGCCTGGCGACAGGGACCACGACCGCGACTTGCTCGACGCCGGCACACTATACGCCGCCCGGTTTGACGCCAACGGCCGAGGCCGCTGGCTGCCGCTGCGCTGGGGACAGCCGGGTCTTACGCCGGAGAACGGTTTCGTAGATCAGCACGCCGTGCTGCTTAATGCCCGTGGCGCGGCAGATGCCGTCGGTGCGACCCCGATGGATCGCCCAGAGTGGGTCGCGTCGCACCCGACAACGCGCGAGATGTACGTCAGCCTGACCAACAACACCGAGCGCGGCAAAGCAGACCCTACCGATGCAGCCAACCCACGTGAGCAAAACGTTCACGGGCAGATTCTGCGCTGGCGCGAGGACGACGCCGACCCAAGGGCAACTGAATTCGAATGGGATCTGTTCGTCCTTGCCGGCGAGCGCCAGAAAGCAGATAACAGCATCCCGTCCCATCGCCTCGGCAACATCAACGGTGATCTGTTTTCCTCGCCGGACGGTCTGGCCTTTGACCCGGACGGCCGACTGTGGATTTTGACCGACGCAGATGAACAAGCCCCCTACACCGCAGATATTGGTTGCAACCAGATGCTATGCGCCGACCCGGTCAGCCGCGAAATACGCCGTTTTCTGGTAGGCCCGCGCGGCGCGGAAATCACGGGTATCACCTGGACGCCGGACGCCCGAGCCATGTGGGTCAACGTTCAGCATCCGGGCATCAGCTATCCGGCCAGCGACGGTAAAACACGCCCCCGTTCAACGACCGTACTGATCACCAGAGAAGACGGAGGCGTTATCGGCAGCTGAACAATCTGGCCTCAGGCGAGTCACACAAGGGAGTCTTTAACCACAAAAGGAAATAACACATGGACCTGATTCGCATCCTGGTCGCGATTTTGCTGCCGCCCCTTGGCGTATTTCTGCAAGTGGGTTTTGGCGGCGCGTTCTGGCTGAATATTCTACTGACGCTGCTCGGCTACATCCCCGGCATCGTGCATGCCGTCTGGATCATCGCCAAGCGCTGATGAACGTTCGGTTGAGCGCTGCGTGGCAACACGTGCAGCGCTCAACCAGTTGTTGATGGAAAAATCGTAGGCCTTCAACTCCGGGTTACACACCTTGCTGAAACGGCAGTAATCCACCTCCGGATGCCCCGCCGCCAGGTAACCCAGATAATCTTGCGCCATCTCCCGATCAAACAGGGCGAACATGCTCTTACTCATCTCAAGCCCATCTGCTTCGGCAAAATCGACACCATTGTGGTAGTCGTATAACACCACCAACGCCCAGGCCGCCGCCAGGTGGTGGCCACCGACCATGGCGTGCAACTCGCCATTGAGCAACGCCCGTGTCGCCCTTTCGGTCATGTTGATAGTCGACAGCAAGACGTCCTGCCCGGGCACCCGTCCGCTGCTGCGCAGACCATCGCTGGCGCCAAATGCCATCAGGTCACTGCCAGTCCAGATCAGCCGAGTGCGTGGATAGCGGTCAAGCAGAATGGGGGTTTGATAGCGGGCCAGTTCCTGCTGCCAATCGCCGTAAACCGTTTGACGCAGCCGTACACGCGGAAACCGGCTGGTGGCATGCACCATGCCGCGCGTGCGTCGTAGCGAGCTGTCAGTACCGCGGTCACCAGAGATCGCTACCAGCTCGAGTATGTCGTCTTCTGGCCCCGGCCAGCGCGCTTGAGCCTCTTTGATCAGCGCACGCGCGCTAAGGAACCCGGCCTCTTCAGCGTCAGGAACCAGGCTGCCGAGCCAGTACGAGAAGCGATCACGCGGATAGCCAAGCAGGTCCCGTTCCTTGGGCTGCACGCCATTGTAAGCAGAAAAAATTGGAATCCCGGCCCTCTCGGCCAGCTCCAGCTGGCCTGGCAGCACCTGTTTGTCAGCCGTGACCAGCAAATAATCAGGGCGCTGCTCCACTGGGCGCTCGGCTACCTCGCGCAACAGGCTCAGCTGGGCCAGATGATCACGCTCGGCGTGCAATAGCTCCAGCTCAATGCCCAGCGAGGCGGCCGCGTGCCGCAGCCCCTCATCGGCATCGCGCCAGAAAGGCTCGTCCAGTTTACCCGGGCTGACAAAGACTACGCGCATCGCCCAAGTCGGCTGAGACAGCAGCACGCCCAGCAGCATGACCGAGATAGCCAGGCACCGGGAGCGCCTGCACGAGCGCGCAGCGAAATGTGGCAAAGGAGAACGTATCATGCAGCAGTAACACACAATTTGAATTGGCAGCCCGCGTGACACCTGTCACTTAACAGACTAGCCTAGAAAGCCGCACAAGATACCAGAAGTGGCCATACTCTGGGGAATCCCAGTTGGACTCCCTGTTCCTGCCACGCCCTCTCAGGAGCCCTAATGATGAAAACCCTGCTCGCCGGCGGCTTGCTATTGATCGGAGGCCTGGCCCAGGCCGCCAGCATTGATGTCTACCGCGACCCCAATTGCGGCTGCTGCCACGCCTGGATAGAACACCTGGAAGAAAACGGATTTGAAGTGACGGATCACGTTACTCAGAGCGTTTTGCCGCTCAAGCAACAGCTCGGCATAACCCCTGATCTGCGCTCGTGCCATACCGCCGTGTACAAGGACATGTTTATAGAAGGACACGTACCGGCCAGCGATATTCTGGCGCTTGATAGTGCAGATGGCGTCCGCGGACTTGCGGTTCCCGGTATGCCGGTGGGTTCACCCGGCATGGAAATGGGCGATCGGCGAGACAACTACGACGTGATTGCGGTGGGCAGCGACGGTCAGCGGCGGGTGTTCAACAGCCACTGACCGCGCTGTAACTCAACGACCTTCGAATACTTCCTCGATATGCGGGCCGAACCAGCTTTCGGCCCGCTCGCGCGCCTGAATCTGCACGTCGCGGTCGATATACATGGCGACCATGGCCAGCGCAGATGCAAACACACCCAGATCATCGGTAAAGCCGACTAGCGGCGTAAAATCCGGGATGGCATCCAGTGGCGCAATAAAGTACGCCAGGGCGCTCACAATCACCGCTTTCGCCCAAGTAGGGGTTTCCGGGCGACGCGCGGCGTAATACAGGCATAGCGCCTTTTCTACTAGCTCACGACCGGCCAGGCGGGCGTGATTGGACAGTTTTTGCCAGAACTCTCGATCGGTAAAAGTCGATTTCATAATGACTGACTCCCATTAGCTGCCAGTAATGGCCTGCTATTGATGGTAATCAGGTCCTTCGGTGGCTGCAACCGCCCGATTGGGTGCCAATGGCCGAATGACAGTCTGGTCACGGCCGGCACGTTTGGCGTCGTACATGCACTCATCGGCATGTTTCAACCAGCTATCCCGGTCGGCATGGCCGCGCAACAGGCTGCCGCCAATCGATGCCGTCACAGGCGCCCCATCCGGACGAAGAAGCTGTCTGCGTACCCGCTGCTGAATATGCTCGGCGATCGCCTCCAGACTATTCAGGTCCGCCTTGGGCACCAGCAATACGAACTCCTCGCCACCAAGGCGAAACAGCCTGTCTGATGGGCGACATACCTCGCGCACACAATCAACAAAGTCGACCAAAACCTGATCACCAATACCATGTCCGAAGCGGTCATTGATCTGCTTGAAGTGGTCCAAATCGAGTACCAGCAGGCCAAAATCGATGCCATAGCGCTTGCTGTCGGCCATGGCAATATCCAGCTCGGCATCCATGGTGCGCCGGTTGCCGATACCGGTCAGCGGATCGATAGTGGCCTGGCGGGCCAGCAGTCGGCGCTGAACCCGGGCCCGGTGAGCAAACACAAAGGCAAACAAGCCTGACAGCAGACAGGTGACGACAAACGACGCCATCTGGTAATGACTCTCGAATACCCGCTCCGGGTGCAACCAGCCGTAAACGCATATCGCCACCAGCGTGCTCATCGTGGCAATCAGGCTCTGCAAGGGCGGCACAACAAAAAAATTGAAGAGAATCAGGACATACATCCAGAACAGCCCGTTGGCGCCCAGTTTGACCGAAACCAGAAAAGCACCAGTAGAGTAGATCAGCGCGAGAAATTGCCCGGGCCGGATGGTATCCCCTGTGCGCCAGGCATACACCACGGCCAGCAGGGTGCTGACGATGAGAAAAGTATCAGTGGCGCCGACCAGCCAACTGCCTTCGCCGAGCCGAAAAACCGCGTAGGGGGATACGCCGACGACGGCCAGCAGGCCGACGAGCGTGATGATGGATAGCTGAAAGTCGTCCTTCAGCCTGGACCAGAATGTCCGCATGCAGTGAACTCTGCAGTTGTTGTTTTTGTGGTTACATCAATCAGGTGGCAGGACGCATAAGCACTCCGTACCACCCCTCAGTCGCAACGCGACCATAACCGCAGCCGCAGTCAAGCACAACCATTGATTGCAGCGCGCCATCATTTGGCGCCGCAGCGCTTCAAGCTGCGGCGCTGGCCTGAATGCGCTGCACCATGGCGCGCAGGCCATTGCCGCGCGTCACACTCAGGTGCTTGAGCAGATTCAGGCTAGAGAAATAGCCCTCGATATCAAAATCGCGAATTTCGTCTGCCCGCTTACCATTGTAGGCAGCCAGCACCACGGCCAGCAGCCCCTTCACAATGAATGCATCGCTGTCAGCATCAAAATACAGCCTGTCGCCCTCGCGGCGGCTCACCAGCCATACCTGACTCTGACAACCGCGCACCAGGTTGTCCTCGGTACGCTGCTCGGCCGCCAGTTCAGGCAGCTCACGTCCCAGATCAATGATGTACTTGTAGCGGTCTTCCCAGCTATCAAAGAACGACAGGGTATCAACGATATCGTCGCTGGTGATGTCCGTACCAAATCGGCTCATGTATCGCTGTCCTCAGAAAAACATACCGGTTTCAAGCTGCGCTTCTTCACTCATCATGTCACGCTGCCAGGGCGGGTCAAAGACCAGCTCAACCTTGACCTCGTCTACGTTGGGCACCAGCTTGACGCGGTATTCCACATCACCTACCAGCACCGGGCCCATACCACAGCCAGGCGCGGTCAGGGTCATCTCGATCGTCACCTTATGCGCCTGCTGATCCACCGCCACGCGGTAAATCAGCCCGAGGTTAACCAGATCGACCGGAATCTCCGGATCATAGACAGTCTTCAGCGCTTCCCAGACCTGCTCCTCGCGGATTTGATCGTCAGTAGGCGCGGCAAAGGACAACAGCTCGGGCTCAAGGCCGAGTGCTTCGGCATCAGTACCATCAACCCGCACCATCTGCCCGTTATAGGTAACCGTATAGTTGCCACCCAGCGCCTGGGTAATGGTGACAAAGGTATCCTTGGGGATGGTCAGGGGGGTTCCGTCGGGAACTCGGCGGGCCGGACAGTCAGCCCGTGCCACCACCATGCGACGTTCCATCAGATTTCCTCACAGCAAGACAAGACGGTGCGACGCATAGCGCCGCACCCTGAACAGCGACGGATCAATCGACGCTGAAGCTTTCGCCGCAGCCGCATTCGTCCTTCACGTTGGGATTGACGAACTTGATCTGCTGGTTGATGCCCTCACGCACCAGATCAATTTCCGTACCGGACAATACCTGCAGGCTTTCGCCATCAACCAGCAGCTCTACCTGCTCGTCGAGCTGATAATGCAGGTCACTGGCGCCGGCCTGCTCGACCAGGTCAATGACATACTTGAAGCCGGTGCAGCCACTTTTTTTCACACTCAGACGTACCGCCTTGCCCTGCTGACCGCCTAGCTGGCGGCGGAAATGCGCCAGCGCGGCCGGTGTCACGGTCACTGCCTGTTGCTTGGGGTCGAAAGACTCTACACTCATCTGATGACTCCTATAAAAACAGCCGTACTTTTTCCAGTGCGGCAAACAACCGGTCGATATCATCCCGGGTGTTGTAAAAGGCCAGACTCGCACGCACCGTACCCGGTATGCCGTACTGCTCCATAATCGGCTGCGCACAGTGGTTGCCGGTACGCACTGCCACACCCTGCTGATCAAGCAACATGCCCACATCATTGGGGTGCGCGCCCTCGAGCAAAAAGCTCATGACGCTGGTCTTGTTTGCCGAGGTACCAATCAGCCGCACACCCGGTGTGGCCCTGGCACGCTCTTCGGCATAGGCCAGCAGCGCCTTCTCATGAGCTGCAGCGCCGGCTCGGTCGAGCTGGTTGAGGTAATCAATAGCCGCGCCAAAGGCGATCGCACCGGCGATATCCGGCGTGCCGGCCTCAAACTTGTAGGGCAGCTGATTGTAGGTGGTACCGGCAAAGCTGACCGACTCGATCATTTCACCACCGCCCTGATAGGGCGGCATGGCATCCAACAACGCTACCTTGCCATACAGCGCACCCAGCCCTGTCGGGCCAAACAGCTTGTGCGCGGAAAACACGTAAAAATCGCAGCCAAGTGCCTGCATATCAACCGGCCAATGGCTGACCGCCTGAGCACCGTCAATCAAGGTCAACGCGCCCACCCCATGCGCCAGACAGATCACCTGCTCCACCGGATTGACCGTGCCGAGTGCGTTGGAGACGTGACCGCAGGCCACCATCTTCACGCGCTCATCAAGCATGTCCTGCAGCGCAGCGAGATCCAGCACACCATCGACGTCGACCGGAATCGGCTCAACCGTGGCGCCCTTCTCGGCCGCCACCATCTGCCAGGGCACGATGTTGGAGTGGTGCTCCATTGCCGAGACCAGTACGCGATCACCAGCCTTGAGGTTGCTGCGCCCCCAGCTGGATGCCACCAGGTTGATACCCTCGGTGGTGCCACGGGTCCAGATCACCTGCCGCGCCTCGGGCGCGTTGATGAACTCGGCGACCTTCACGCGGGCTGCTTCAAACTTCTGCGTTGCACGATCAGCCAGCGCGTGGGCGCCCCGGTGAACATTGCTGTTGTCTTGCTCGTAGTAGTCGACCAGCGCCTGAATCACCGCGCGCGGCTTCTGGGTTGTCGCGGCGTTGTCCAGATACACCAGCGGGTGCCCATTGACCTCCTGATTCAGAATCGGGAAGTCGGCACGCACGCGTTCGGCGTCAAAGGGCAGCGGTTTGACCTGCTCATTCATAACCGATCTGCCCTACCGTCTCGCTGGCCTGCCCAAACAGCGACACCAGGCGCGGCCGCAGATAGTCCTGCACCGCCTGCTCCGGCACCTGGTTGAGCAACTCGTTGATAAAGCCAAAACTCAGCATGGTGATGGCGTCAGCCTTGGAAACACCGCGGCTCTGCAGGTAGTACATCGAGGTCTCATCCAACTGGCTGATGGTCGCGCCGTGGGCACAACGTACGTCGTCGGCGTAGATTTCCAGCTCAGGCTTGGTGTTGATCTCGGCGGTGCGCGAAGTCAGCAGGTTCTTGTTGCTGAGCTCGGCCAGTGTTTTCTGGGCCTGCGGGTGGATATGAATCCGACCGTTAAAGACCGCCTTGGCAGCGTCACCAATGATGCCGCGGAACACCTCGTTGCTGGTGCAGTGCGGTACGCAATGCTCAACGTTGGTGTGATAGTCGATCACCTGACGGTTGCGCGGCAGATAGATGCCGTTCAGATCCAGATGGGCACCCTCACCCAGCATATTCACCTGATAGTCGATACGCTTGAGGCGGCTGCCCTGGGCCAGGGTAAAACCATGAAAACGCGCGTCGCGCTGCAGGTTAACGTGCACACCGCCCACATGCAGCAGATCTTCCTGCTCCAGGTTGATGCGGTAGTGCTGCACCTGCGCGTTATTGCCGACAACCACTTCAGTCAGGCTGTTGACGAAGCCGTTCTGGGCATGCGCATCAGAAGCGTAGTGCTCGATCAGCTCGGCCTCGGCGTTATCCTCCAGCACCAGCAGCAGGCGCTGACTGGCAGCGACCGGAGTGCGCTGCGGGGTGCTGATATTCAGCACGTACAACGGCTTTTCCAGACGTTGACCGCGCGGCACATGCACCAGTACGCCATCAGCCGCCCAGGCATTGCTCAGCGCGGCGAACAGATGACGCTCGCTGTCGACCACACGGCCAAGGTGCTGACTGATCAGTGCGCGCTGCTCGCCGTCCGCCTCACCAAAGCGGACGATACCGGCCGGCAGGCTGCTGGAATGTTCGCTGCTGAAGCGGCCATTGATGAACACCAGGCGGGTCGCATCCAGCTGCAGTTGCTCAACATCGTCCAGCGCCTGGCCGTCTGCCGCCACGCCCCAGTCCAGCTGCTGATACTGCTGAAGTGGTGCCAGCGACAGATACTTCCAGTTCTCGGTCTTGCGCGTTGGCCAGCTCGCTTGCGCCCAGGTGCTGGCGCCCTGCTCACGCAGGCCTGCCAACCACTCTGGTGATTGCTGCTGCCCCGCCAGCTGCAAGGCCGTCTGTTGAAAATCAGTCATCGGATCAGACCACCTCGTTTTCCAGCCAGCCGTAACCTTTGGCTTCGAGCTCCAGCGCCAGGCTCTTGTCGCCGGACTTGACGATACGACCACCGGCCAGCACGTGCACGTAGTCCGGCACGATGTAGTCCAGCAGGCGCTGATAGTGGGTTACGACCAGAAAGCTGCGCTTGCCGTCGCGCATGGCGTTAACACCATCAGCAACGACCTGCAGGGCATCGATATCCAGACCGGAGTCGGTCTCGTCGAGAATGCACAGTTCAGGCTCAAGCAGCATCATCTGCATGATCTCGTTGCGCTTCTTCTCGCCGCCGGAGAAACCTTCGTTGACACCGCGCTTGAGGAAGCTGGCATCCAGGTTGACGCGTTTGCAGGTCTCACGGGCCAGCTTGAGAAAGTCGACAGAGGAGATCTCTTCAAGCCCCTGATGCTTGCGCTTGGCATCTACGGCAGCCTTGAGAAACTCCATGTTGCTGACGCCCGGAATCTCGACCGGATACTGAAACGCCAGAAACAGACCTTCACGCGCGCGCTCTTCGGTTTCGAGCTCCAGCAGATCCTTGCCCTTGAAGGTCACAGAGCCGGCGGTCGCTTCGTAACCGGGGCGGCCGGACAGCACGTTGCCCATGGTGCTCTTGCCCGAGCCATTGGGGCCCATGATGGCATGCACCTCGCCCGGCTTGACCTCGATGGACAGCCCTTTGAGGATATCTTTCTCTTCAACTTTTGCGTACAAGTCTTTGATATTCAGCATCATTTACGCCTGATAAATTACTTTAACCGTGAGTGGGCGGCGCGCTGCGCTCAGCCCACAGAACCTTCGAGACTGACCTCAAGCAGCTTGCCGGCTTCTACCGCAAACTCCATCGGCAACTCCTTGAATACCTCGCGGCAGAAGCCGTTAACGATCATCGAGACCGCTTTCTCGGCATCCAGCCCGCGCTGCTGACAGAGGAACATCTGGTCATCACTGACCTTGGACGTTGTCGCCTCATGCTCAATTACCGCGCTCGGGTTCTTGCTTTCGATATACGGGAAGGTGTGCGCGCCGCAGCGATCACCGATCAGCAGCGAATCACACTGGGTATAGTTGCGCGCGCCATCGGCACCCGGGTTGATCCGCACCAGCCCGCGATAGGCGCTGTCGCTGCGACCGGCAGAAATCCCCTTGGCGACGATGGTCGAACGGGTGTTCTTGCCAAGATGGATCATCTTGGTGCCGGTATCGGCCTGCTGGAAGTTATTGGTCAGGGCAACCGAGTAGAATTCACCCACGCTGTTATCACCCTTGAGCACGCAGCTGGGATACTTCCAGGTCACCGCCGAACCGGTCTCTACCTGAGTCCAGGAGATCTTCGCGTTGGTGTGGGCGATGCCGCGCTTGGTAACAAAGTTATAGATACCGCCCTTGCCGTTGGCATCACCCGGATACCAGTTCTGCACGGTGGAATACTTGATCTGTGCATCATCCAGGGCGACCAGTTCAACGACCGCAGCATGCAGTTGGTTCTCGTCGCGCATCGGCGCCGTGCAGCCTTCGAGGTAGCTGACGTAGGAGCCTTCGTCGGCGACGATCAACGTGCGCTCGAACTGCCCGGTGTTCATTTCGTTGATGCGGAAGTAGGTAGACAGCTCCATCGGGCAACGCACGCCCTTGGGGATATAGACAAAGGAGCCATCGGAGAAGACCGCCGAGTTCAGGGCGGCGTAATAGTTGTCCTTCTGCGGGACCACGCTGCCGAGATACTTCTGCACCAGCTCGGGGTACTTGTGTACCGCTTCGCTGATCGGGCAGAAGATCACACCGGCTTCGTAGAGTTTTTCACGGAAGGTGGTCACGACCGAGACCGAGTCAAATACCGCGTCTACCGCGACACCGGCGAGCATTTCCTGCTCGTGCAGCGGGATACCCAGCTTTTCATAGGTGGCCAGCAGCTCAGGGTCGACCTCATCGAGGCTCTTGGGCTTGCTGTCCATGCTTTTGGGCGCTGAGTAGTAGGATACCGCCTGGAAGTCGATTTCCGGGTAATGCACGTGGGCCCAGGTGGGCTCTTCCATTTCCTGCCAGGCACGAAATGCCTTCAGACGCCATTCCAGCAGCCATTCAGGCTCTTCCTTCTTGGCAGAAATGAAACGGATCACGTCCTCATTCAGCCCCGGTGGCAGGGTCTCGGACTCGATGGCAGAGTGGAAACCCGCCGCATAGTCCTTTCTGATAAGGCTTTCGACTTCTTCAGTCACGGTATCACCTCAGATTCTGCAATCACGATCACGCGATCGCCAATGCTTGATTCAGGCCTGTGACGGCACGGGCCGACACATGAAAATGGAGAGCTCTGCGGCTCTTTCAGATAATGCGCTCCAGCTCGCTCACAGTGTGACGCGCTCTGGAAATGCAATGATCCTGCCGCGAGCTGACGCGACGGATATCCTCTCGCGACACCAGCTCAGCCAGCGTGATGTCATTGAGAAACTGCCGCAGGCGGGCACTCAGATCGGACCACAAGTGGTGGGTCAAACAGACCTCACCGTCCTGGCAGTCACCCTTGCCCAGGCAGCGGGTGGCATCCATCGAGTCGTTCACCGCCTCAACAATCTGCGCCACACTGATCGCAGCTGCGCCACCTGCCAGACGGTAACCACCGCCGGGGCCGCGCACGCTCTCGACCAGCTTGCCGCGCCGCAGCTTGGCAAACAGCTGTTCCAGATAGGAGATGGAAACACCCTGGCGCATCGAAATATCGGCCAGCGTGATGGGGCCCTGGTCTTCATGCAACGCCAGATCCAGCATGGCTGTAACGGCGTAACGACCCTTGGTAGTCAGTCGCATAGACGCTCTCAAGCGGTTGATTTCACCGCGACACTATGCAATATCCAAGCAATTCAGTCAAGTATTACGCTGCTCGCAGCCGGCGCATTATAGAGGCTGCAGCCCGCCTTCGGAAGGCGAACGGCCTCACCCGCGAGACACTTACACAGATACACAACAAATGTCGCCAATTTGCGTGAATTCGCGATAGGTGCAGTGCTATCGTTGGCCCCCTGAGTACCACCCTCATAAATAAGAAGGAGCCATGCACAATGAGCCATCATCAGCAGTTTTACATCAACGGCCAGTGGGTAGCCCCCAAAGGCGATCAGCAGCTTGATGTCATCAACCCTGCCACCGAAGAAGCCGTTGCCAGCATCGCGCTCGGCACCAAGGAAGACGTAGACGCCGCAGTATCCGCCGCCCGCGCCGCTTTCCCGAGCTACGCCAATACCACCCGTGAAGAGCGCATTGCCCTGCTTGAGCGCGTGATTGAAGTCTTCAAAAAGCGCATGGGTGATGTCGCCGAGGCGATCTCTCTGGAAATGGGTGCACCCACCAAGCTTGCCCAGGCTGCCCAAGCTCCGTCTGGCCTGTCGCACTTCATGACTGCGCTGGAAGCCCTCAAGCATTTCGAATTTGAAGAAGAAATCGGCACCACCCTGGTGGTCAAGGAGCCGATTGGCGTCTGCGGTCTGATTACCCCGTGGAACTGGCCGATGAACCAGCTGACCTGCAAGATCGCACCGGCACTGGCTACCGGCTGCACCATGGTGCTGAAGCCCTCTGAAGTGGCGCCACTGTCTGCTCTGATCCTTGCCGAGATTCTCGATGAAGCCGGCGTACCCGCAGGTGTCTTTAACCTGGTTAACGGCGACGGCCCCACCGTTGGCGCCGCCATGTCAGCCCACCCGGATATCGACATGATGTCTTTCACCGGCTCCACCGCTGCCGGCCGCCAGGTCATGACCAACGGCGCGCAGACCATCAAGCGTGTTGCGCTCGAGCTGGGCGGCAAGTCTGCCAACATCCTGCTTGATGACGGCAACTTCGAGAAGATGGTTGCCCATGGCGTCATGTCCTGCATGAACAACACTGGCCAGTCCTGCAACGCACCAACCCGCATGCTGGTACCCAACAGCCGCATGGATGAAGTAGCGGCCATCGCTCAGGCCGCCGCCGCCAAGGTCAAGACTGGCGACCCCAAAGCTGCTGATACGGTCATGGGCCCGGTTGTTTCCAAAGCACAGTGGACCAAGATTCAGGACCTGATCAGCGCCGGTATCGAAGAAGGTGCCAAAGTGGCTGCCGGCGGCCCTGGTCGCCCAGAGGGCCTGGACAAGGGCTACTACGTCAAGCCCACCGTGTTCACCCACGTCACCAACGACATGACCATCGCCCGCGAAGAGATCTTCGGGCCGGTACTGTCGATCATTGGTTATGAAGATGAAGAGGACGCCGTGCGCATCGCCAACGATACCCGTTACGGTCTGTCTGGCTATGTCTCCTCCGGCGACCTGGATCGTGCGCGTAATGTTGCTCGCCGTATCCGTACCGGCATGGTCCACCTCAACGGCGCTCCACTGGATCCCAAAGCCCCCTTTGGTGGCTACAAGGAATCCGGTGTTGGCCGCGAGTGGGGCCACTACGGCTTTGATGACTTCCTGGAAGTGAAGTCCATCTACGGCTACGCCTCCAAGGCCTGAGCCTGACTGTGCCCGGCCGCTATGGCCGGGCACATCCCTCCTTCCTTAGCCCTTCCGCAAGACTGCTAAAGCAGCTTGCTCAGCACCAGGCTCGCCGCTGTCACAATCAAGGTGACCGCGATCAGCACCAGCAAGCCATCGCGCGCAACCAACGCCAGGCCCATAATCGCCAGCGCCAAACCGACAATTGACGACGAAAACGGCACCAACTCCAGCAGGGGCAAAGCCGCCGCGACCGCAACACACAACCCGGCGATCAGAAACGTGGATGTGCGATGCAGCATAAAGTCCAGCCGCGGCTTGATCAGCCTGTCTATTCGCCGCGCCGTCGGGGTCACCCAGCCTATCGCTTTGCGCAGACGCGCCTGCGGCACCGCACGATCAAGAATAAAGGCCGGCAGCCAGAAGTTGCTGCGCCCGCACAGCATCTGCAGAGCAATCAGCATCACGAAGATGCCGGCAAAGATGGCCATCCCCGGGATGCCACTCAAGGGCGAAAACAGCACCACCCCCATGATCAGCAACAAAGGGCCGAACGAGCGCCGACCAATCGAGTCCACCACGGCCCGCATCGAGACCTGATCCTGCCCCTCGGCCAGCCCGTCCACGTGCTTGAGCAATTGCTCCAGGTTTTGCGGTGATTCATCCACCTCACGAACTCCTTATGCGGGCTATCTACGCTCAAGCTGACCAGGGGCCGCGCTTTTTGGTTCCTGCAGAATACAAAAAGGCCCCTGCCCTTGCGGACAGAGGCCTGATCACTGCCGTCAGGCTTAGCCCAGCGACTTGACCGCTTCGATCATCTGAACCATGACCTTCTGGGCATCGCCGTACACCATGGAGGTGTTATCGAGGAAGAACAGTTCGTTCTCGACACCGGAGTAGCCCTTGCCCTGACCACGCTTGACCACATAGGCCTGACGCGCCTGGTCAACGTTGAGGATCGGCATCCCGTAGATGGGGCTGGACTTGCGGGTACGCGCAGCGGGGTTAACCACATCGTTGGCACCCAGCACGATCGCGACGTCAGCCTGGGCAAAGTCTTCGTTGATATCTTCCAGGTCGAAGATGATGTCGTAGGGTACACCCGCCTCGGCCAGCAGCACGTTCATGTGCCCCGGCATACGACCGGCAACCGGGTGAATGGCAAAGCTCACCTCGACGCCCTGCTTTTGCAGCAGCTTCACAAACTCGTACAGCTTATGCTGCGCCTGAGCCACCGCCAGACCGTAACCCGGCACGATGATCACCTTGCTTGCGTAGTACATGGCAATGGCCGCATCGGAAGCATCAGCCGACTTCATGGTGCCCTGAATCTCGCCATCGGCACCGTCGTCTTCGCCACCAAAGTCGCTGAAGATGATGTTGCTGACCTGGCGGTTCATCGCTTTGGCCATCATCAGCGTCAGCAGCGTGCCTGCCGAGCCCACTACCGTACCGGCAATGATCATCGCCGGGTTCTGCAGCACAAAACCTTCAAAGGCAACAGCCAGGCCGGTGAATGCGTTGTACAGGGAGATGACCACCGGCATATCGGCGCCACCAATCGGCGTGGTGAGCAGTACACCCAGCGCCAGAGCGACGGCAAAGAACACCAGAATCAGGAACACTGGCGTTTCCGCTGCGCCGGCAATCGCCATCACACTGATGATCGCACCAATGAACAGCGCACCACCCAGCAGGGCCGCGTTGACGTACTGGTGCTTGGCCAGGCGCCAGGTCTTGTTCATGCGACCATCAAGCTTGGCCCAGGCGATCAGTGAGCCAGACAGCGCAACAGCACCGATCAGACCACCGAGAATTGCCAGCACAGTGACGACCACGCCGTGCGCCAGAGCGTTGCCCGACAGCAGCTCGGTAGCAGCAATAGCCGCCGCAGCGCCGCCGCCCATACCGTTGTACAGGGCAACCATTTGCGGCATGTCGGTCATGGCAACGCGCTTACCGCTGAACCAGGCCCAGCCGGTACCCAGCCCCAGAGCCAGAATCAGCAGGAACAGGTTGGTGCCCAGATGCGCCTCGGCGCGCGGGCTGACATCAAAGCCGTACAGAAAGGCCGCAACCACCGCCACCAGCATACCGCCGCCGGCAACGATAATGCCCGAGCGGGCAGTAACCGGGCTGGCCATACGCTTGAGGCCGTACAGGAACAGAAAGGCTGCGACAAAGTAGGCCGCGTCAATCAGAAAAGCACTGAACATGGTCTACTTACTCCTTGTCTGCGCCGGGCGCTTTGTTGGTCGGCTTGAACATTTCCAGCATGCGCTCGGTTACCACGTAACCGCCAGCCGCGTTACCCGCGCCCAGCAGCACACCAACAAAGCCGATGACTTGCTCAAGAGTGGAGCCCGCGTTCAGCAGCGCCCACATGGCGCCGACCACCACGATGCCGTGGATGAAGTTGGAGCCCGACATCAGCGGGGTGTGCAAAATGGCCGGTACACGGCCGATGATTTCATAGCCGGCAAAGGCTGCCAGCAGGAAGATATACAGGGCAACAAAGCCTGTGATCGTGACACTCATATCCATTTTTTAAATCCTCAAGCCTGCTCTTCGACAGCAGCGCGCGCTGCATCGTTGCGGATTTCGCCGTCGTGGGTCAGCACTGAACGGGCCAGCACTTCATCTTCCCAATCCAGAGACAGCTCACCTTCGTGCACCATCAAGCCGACCAGGGCCAGCAGGTTGCGGGCGTAGAGCTCGGACGCGTGCTCGGCCAGGTGGCTGGCAATGTTCAGCGGCGCAACAATGGTTGCCGGTCCGACTTCAACGGTGTCGCCGGGCTGCGTCAGCGGCGTGTTGCCACCCCCTTCTGCTGCCAGATCAATGATCACCGAGCCGCTCTTCATGCCCATGATCTGCTCTTCGGTCAGAATCTTGGGGCTTGGCTTGCCGGGGATAGAGGCAGTGGTGATGATCGCATCAGCTTGCTGCACGTGGCGCGTCAGCACCTCCTGCACCTGCTTCTGCTCTTCCTCGGTCAGCTCTCGGGCGTAGCCGCCTTCACCCACCGCGGACACGCCGGTGTCAACGAACTTGCCGCCAACCGACTGGACCTGTTCGCGCACTTCCGGGCGTACGTCGTAGCCTTCGATCATCGCACCCAGGCGCTTGCCGGTAGCCAGCGCCTGCAGGCCGGCAACACCGGCACCCATGACCAGAATCTTGGCCGGGCGCAGCGAGCCTACGGCCGTGGTCATCATCGGCAAAATGCGATTCAGGTGAGTAGCAGCCAGCAGCGCGGCGTAATAGCCAGCCAGGGCCGCCTGAGAGGACAGCGCGTCCATCGCTTGGGCGCGGGTAATACGCGGGATGAGCTCCATGGCAAAACAGGTGATGCGACGATCGCGCAGCGCCTTCACCACCTCGGGCTCACGCTGTGCGTAGATAAAGCTGCACAGAATGGAGCCTTCGGGCATCAGCTGAATGTCGGCAAGGCTCGGTGGCTGGACGCGGAAAAACAGACGTGTCTCAGCTGGTGCAGCGCCGATGGTGGCACCGGCAGCGGTGTAGTCGGCATCCGGAATACGGGCCGCCTCACCGGCACCGGGCTCCAGATGCGGCTCGATGCCCAGCTTCTGCAGCTTGGCAACAACCGCCGGCACCAGGGCCACGCGATTTTCGTGGCGCCGGGTTTCTTTTGCGATATGTAGTTGTATTGGCATGGTAGCTCCTCACAAGAGATTGCGCGCAAGGATACACCACTAGTGACGACGCGTCGCCTCAGACCGAGACAATTCAGCAGTTTGTTCGTAACGTATTAACGGCATCAAACTCGCGCTGACACTCGCGCATGAGCGCCTGATTGTCGTGCTGCCAAGGATGAAAGTCCTCCCGATAGAAGTCACGGTAAGCGCCCCACAGGCTGGAGAAAAACCCGCCGCGCCCCCACAGCCAGCGCATACCTCGCCACCACAGACGCACATCCCACTGATGCCCGTCGCGCTTGAGCATGTGCCAGACACCTCGGGTAACGTCGCGCAAAAAGAACCAGGTAGAAAACCGCATGGCCTCGCGCAGCAGCTTGCGATCGCCGCACACCTGCATGTACAGGTCGAAGGCGACCGCCTTGTGCTCTGTTTCTTCCAGCGCGTGCCAGCGCCAGATGCGCCGCATCGCTTCATCAGACCCCTTGAACCAGCGCAGTTCGCGCAGCACCGCATCAGCCATGATGGCGGTGAAATGCTCCATGGCCACAGTGCCGGCCAAACGGCGCTCAGGGGAAAGGTGCTTGTTTGCGTAGGCAATGCGGCGACGCACCGGCTGGGTCAAGCGCTCGACATCATAGCCAAGCGCCTGCAACCGGTTGTTGTATTCGATGTGCTCACGACTGTGATGCCCTTCCTGGCCGATAAAGCCGCGGATCAGCGCCTGCTGCCGCGGATCGGTCACCTGGTCGCGGAAGTGCCTGACCGAGTCGATAAAAAAGCGCTCCCCGTCGGGGAACAGCAACGACATGGCGTTGAAGAAGTGGGTTTTGAATGGGTCGCCAGCAAGCCAGTGCCTGGGCAACGGGTCAGGCAGATCAAAGTCGATGCGACGGGGCTGAATGCTCAGGTTTTCAGGCGCTACCACAGTCATGACTCACCTCACGTAGTGTGTGTTTTTATTATGGTCGTTACGTCGAGCAGTTCTCCCATCCTCTGCCCTTTCTGCGCTTTTGACAATAGACATTATCAGATCATCGGCTGGCGCCCCGGCGCAGGGCCGCTACAGTGACAGTAACAATCTATTTCAATGACGAAAGCACAGACCAATCCTTGGGGGATAACCATGAACGCGATAATTGACGCGCTGAACACGATTTTCTGGGGGTATGTCCTTATATACGGACTGCTGGCCGTCGGGATTTTCTTCACCATTCGCCTGGGCGCCCTGCAGTTTCTTCACTTTGGGGAGATGATCCGCTCGGTACTGGGTGCGCGGCAAAGTGACAAGTCCGGGATATCACCCTTTCAGGCCCTGTGCACCAGCCTTGCCTCGCGGGTTGGCACCGGGAACCTGGCTGGCGTAGCTGTCGCGCTCTACCTCGGCGGTGCCGGGGCGATCTTCTGGATGTGGATGGTTGCGCTGGTCGGCATGGCAACCGCCTATGCCGAAAGTACCCTGGCGCAGCTTTACAAAGTGCGCGACGGCGAAGGCCAGTACCGCGGCGGGCCGGCGTTCTACCTGTCCAAGGGCCTCAAGGCGCCGTGGGCCGGCAGTATCTTCTCGGTCTGCCTGATCATTTCATTTGGTCTGGTGTTCAACGCCGTGCAGGCAAACTCGATTGCCGATGCGATGGAAGGCGCCTTTGGCTTCAACAAACTGATCGTGGGCATTGCCATCGCGCTGGTTGCCGCAGTCGTCATCTTCGGCGGCCTGCGCTCAATTGCCCGCTTTGCCGAATTTGTCGTGCCCTTTATGGCTGCCGCCTATGTGCTAATGGCGCTGGTGGTATTGGCGATGCACTACGACGAGGTGCCCGGCGTGCTGGCGACCATCGTCAGAAGCGCCTTCGGGCTGGAAGAAGCCGCTGGTGGCGTAGCCGGCTCGGTCACCGCCGCGATGCTTAACGGTATCAAGCGCGGGCTGTTCTCCAACGAGGCGGGCATGGGCTCGGCGCCCAACGTCGCCGCCACCGCAACGCCCAATCCGCACCACCCCGCATCGCAGGGTTTTGTGCAGGCCACAGGCGTATTTATCGATACCCTGGTCATCTGTACCGCCACCGCGGTGATGATTCTGCTCTCGGGCGTACTGGAACCTGGCAATGGCGTAACCGGCACCCAGCTGACGCAGGCGGCGATGGAAGCGCACATTGGTGATGCCGGCCGGTACTTCATTGCCTTCGCGATCCTGTTCTTCGCCTTTACCTCCATCGTGGCCAATTACTCCTACGCCGAGAACGCGATGATCTTCCTCGGGCTTGGCGGCAAGATGGGCATGCTCAGCCTGCGCTGCGCGGCACTGGCGATGGTGGTCTGGGGGGCTTACCAGGCGGTTGGCACCGTATTCAACGCTGCGGACGCCTCGATGGGGCTGATGGCGACCATCAACCTGATCGGCATATTGCTGCTGTCCGGCACCGTGGCCAAGTTGACCAAGGACTATCTGGCCCAGCGCAAAACCGGCGTTGAGCCGGTGTTCCGGGCTGACGAGTACCCGGAGCTGAAGGACAAGATCAACTCCGATATCTGGTACTGATCAACGTGGTAACCGTGTTAGCCCGCTACCCTGCAGCGGGCTATCCCTTGATTTCCTGCAACGAATTCCCGCCGTCCACCACCAGCATCTGCCCTGTCATGTAGCTGCAGCCTTCGCTGGCCAGGAACAGCGCAACGCGCGCCACTTCGTCCGGCCGTCCGGGCCGGCCAACCGGCGTGTGTCGCCCGGCCTCCAGCTCGGCAGGCAAGCTGGAGGGGGTGTGAATCCAGCCGGGAGCGATGGCGTTGACGGTTATACCCTGCCCCGCCACCTCGTGAGCAATGGAGCGAGTCAGACCAACCATTGCAGATTTGGCCGCACTGTAACCGGCGGTGCCCGGAAAGGTCACCAGCGGACCGGTCACCGAGGCGATATTGATAACACGACCAAAGCCCGCCGCCAGCATGTGCTGCAGCACCGGTTGGCTCACGTGCACGCAGGTATTGAGATTCAGATCAATCTCGCGCTGCCAGTGCTCAAAAGCCATGCGGTGGAACAAATCGCCAATCGGCTCTTCGATACCCGACTGCGACATCCCGGCGTTGTTGACCAGAATGTCGATTCGCCCAAACTGCGCCATGATCTGATCAATCAGCTGGGCCGCCTGCTCGGGGTGAGTCAGGTCGGCAACCACCGCCAAACTGCGCAGCCGCTCAGGGTCCAGCTCATTCTGGCGCTGAAAGATACGATTGGTGGTCGAGGTCAGAACCACGGTCGCGCCAACGGCGTGAAACATCTTGGCAATCGCAAAGCCAATACCGTCGGCGCTACCGGCACCGGTTACCAGGGCCACGCGGCCCCGGAGATCGGTCATATCCTGTGGCATCAGTCCGCCAGCCGCCAGGTAGTGCCGCCCTTACCGTCTTCCAGCACCACCCCCATGGAGGTAAGCTGATCGCGGATGCGGTCGGACTCGGCCCAGTTTTTGTCGGCACGTGCCTGCAGCCGCGCAGCAATCAACGCCTCAACCTCGGCAGCATCGACCTTGCCGGCAGCACCCGCCTGCAGGAAGGTGTCAGCATCCAGTTGCAGTACACCCAGCACCTCGGCCAACTGACGCAGGCTGGCTGCCAGTGCAGCAGCTGCGGCGACATCGGTCTCTTTCAGGCGATTAACCTCGCGCACCATTTCAAACAGCACGGCGCAGGCTTCAGGGCTGTTGAAGTCGTCGTCCATTGCGGCGCCAAAGCGCTCAGCAAAGGCTTCGCCACCGGCAGGCGCCGCGTCGGGCAGGCCCTTGAGTGCGATATAGAAACGCTCCAGCGCCCCTTTGGCTTCCTTGAGGTTATCTTCGGAATAATTGATTGCGCTGCGGTAGTGGCTGGACACCAGCAGGTAGCGCACCACCTCCGGATGGTACTTTTCCAGCACCTCGCGAATGGTGAAGAAGTTACCCAGGCTTTTGGACATCTTCTCGCCATCAACGCGCACCGCGCCGGCGTGCATCCAGGCCGCAGCGTACTGCTCACCCGTGGCCGCTTCGCTTTGGGCAATCTCGTTCTCGTGGTGCGGGAACACCAGATCCGGACCGCCGCCGTGGATGTCGAAGGTGTTACCCAGGCAGCAGGTCGACATCACCGAGCACTCGATATGCCAGCCAGGGCGACCTTCACCCCAGGGCGACGTCCAGCTCGGCTCACCTGGCTTGGCTGCTTTCCACAGTACAAAGTCCAGCGGGTCCTGCTTGGCTTCGTCCACTTCGATGCGCGCGCCGATTTTCAGATCTTCGATCTTGCGACGCGACAGCTTGCCATAGCCTTCGAACTTGCCGACGCGGTAATAAACGTCGCCGTTACCCGGCGCGTAGGCGTAGCCCTTATCAATCAGCGTCTGAATCATCGAGAACATACCCTCGATATGCTGACTGGCACGCGGCTCCTGGTCCGGCCGCAGCACGTTCAGGCGCGCCTCGTCTTCGTGCATGGCCGCGATCATGCGCTCGGTCAGTTGCTCGAAGGTTTCACCGTTTTCGTTGGCGCGCTTGATGATCTTGTCGTCGATGTCGGTGATGTTGCGTACGTAGGTCAGGTCATAGCCGCGGTGGCGGAACCAACGCGCCACCACGTCAAACGCCACCATCACCCGCGCATGGCCGATGTGGCAGAAGTCATAGACCGTCATGCCGCAGACATACATCCGTACCTGATTGCCAACCAGCGGCTTAAAGGTGTCCTTGGTCTTGGTCAGGGTGTTGTAAAGTGCGAGCGCCATCAGCCCCCCCAGGAGTCGCGCAGAGTAACGGTGCGGTTGAAGACCATTGCACCGGCCTTGGAGTCACGTGAGTCGACGCAGAAGTACCCTTCGCGCTCGAACTGGAAGCGATCATCCAGCGTTGCCTCAGCCAGCGACGGCTCGGCGCGGCAGCCGCTCAGCACCTGCAGAGAATCGGGGTTGATGTTGTCGAGGAAGGTAGTGCCCTCTTCGCCCTTGTCCGGGTTGGCTGCGTTGAACAGGCGATCATACAGACGCACTTCGCACTCGATACTGCTGCTGGCCGGTACCCAGTGGATCACGCCCTTGACCTTGCGACCTTCCGGGTTCTTGCCCAGCGTATCCGGGTCGTAGCTGCACAGCAGCTCGACGATGTTGCCGTCGGCATCGGTAATCGCTTCATCGGCGCGAATCACGTAGCTACCGCGCAGGCGTACTTCGCCGCCCGGCACCAGGCGCTTGTAGCCCTTCGGCGGATCGATCATGTAGTCCTCACGATCGATATAAATCTCACGCTCGAACGGCAGCACACGCTCGCCGATATCCTGCTTCGGGTGACGTGGCAGGCGCAGCTCTTCGGTTTGACCTTCCGGGTAGTTAGTGATGGTCACTTTCAGCGGTTTCAGCACGCACATGGCACGCGGCGCGTTGGCATCCAGATCATCACGAATACAGAATTCGAGCACGCCCATGTCGACCACACCGTCGGAGCGGGTCACGCCGATGCGCTCGCAGAACTCGCGAATGGCAGCAGGCGTGTAACCACGACGGCGGAAAGCGCTGAGCGTGGACATGCGCGGGTCATCCCAACCGTCCACGTGCTTTTCATCGACCAGTTGCTTGAGTTTGCGCTTGCTGGTGACGGTGTAGTTCAGGTTCAGACGAGCGAATTCGTACTGACGCGGGTGCGCCGGTACCGGCAGCTGGTCGAGGAACCACTCGTACAGCGGCCGGTGATCTTCAAATTCCAGGGTGCAGATCGAGTGGGTGATGCCTTCAAGGGCATCGGACTGACCGTGGGTGAAGTCGTAGCTCGGATACACGCACCACTTGTCACCGGTCTGGTGGTGATGGGCATGGCGGATGCGATAGATGATCGGGTCGCGCAGGTTCATGTTCGGCGCGGCCATGTCGATCTTGGCACGCAGCACCTTGGCGCCATCGGCAAACTCGCCGGCAGTCATGCGCTGGAATTGATCCAGATTCTCGTCAACGCTGCGCTCCCGGAACGGGCTGTTCTTGCCCGGTTCGGTCAAGGTACCGCGATACTCGCGGGCCTGCTCGGGCGTCAGCTCACAGACATAAGCCTTGCCGGCCTTGATCAGCTCGATGGCCCAGGCGTGCAGTTGGTCAAAGTAGTCCGAGGCATAACGCACATCACCGCCCCACTCAAAGCCCAGCCACTCGACATCGGCCTTGATGGCGTCGATGTATTCCTGTTCTTCCTTGGCCGGGTTGGTGTCGTCAAAACGCAGGTTGCAGACACCACCAAATTCCTTGGCGAGGCCAAAGTTCAGACAGATCGACTTGGCGTGCCCGATGTGCAGGTAGCCGTTAGGCTCCGGCGGAAAACGCGTGACAATGCTGCTGTGCTTGCCACTGTCCAGATCGGCCTGGACGATCTGGCGCAGGAAGTGACTCGGAGGGGTAGCGTCGGGCTTGTTCATAAGGTCGGCAAAACTCGCTCAGGTGATGTTTTTCGCATCAGGGATCACTCGGGACAGGCAGACTAGTGCATTAGCCTGCGCATCCCTAGGCCATCATGGCCAAAACCCGTATCATACCCGAAACTTGCAGGTGCCTGAATGCAGCAATGCAGCTGGCATCACACCTCCATCGCCCGACTGTCTGAGGATTACCCCATGGTCAAACTGCATACCAACTACGGCGTCATCACCCTGGAACTCTTTGCCGACAAGGCACCGGTGACCGTTGAGAACTTCAAGCAGTATGTGCGTGACGGCCACTATGACGGCACCATCTTCCACCGCGTGATCAGCAACTTCATGATTCAAGGCGGCGGCTTTGCCCCCGGCATGCAGCAGAAAGACACCCGCGATCCGATCAAGAACGAAGCCGACAACGGCGTTGGCAACAGTGTCGGCACCGTCGCCATGGCGCGTACACCTGATCCGCATTCGGCCAGCGCCCAGTTCTTCATCAACGTGGCTGACAACGACTTTCTCAACTTCTCCGCTCCGACCATGCACGGTTGGGGGTACGCGGTCTTCGGCAAGGTGACCGATGGCATGGACGTAGTTGAGAAGATCAAGGGCGTGCGCACCACCTCCCGCTCCGGCCACCAGGACGTACCCGCCGAGGACGTGATCATCGAGCGCGCCGAACTGGTCGACTGAGCCCATTATCCCGATGCGCTATCTGTTTATCTCGGATCTGCATCTGGAAGCAAAACGCCCGGATATCACCCGGGCGTTTTTGCGTCTGCTTGAAACCCGCGCCCCGAGCTTTGATGAGCTGTATATCCTGGGTGACTTTTTCGAAGTCTGGCTGGGTGACGACACCATCGACGAGCTGGGACGCGAGGTTGTGCGCGCCCTCTCCCAGCTAAGCTCGCAAGGCACCCGGGTCTACCTGATGCACGGCAACCGGGACTTTCTGCTCGGCCGACGCTTCTGCCGCGCCGCCGGCTGCACCCTGCTCAACGATCCCACCGTGGTCAAACTCAACGGCGAGCCGGTGCTGCTGATGCACGGCGACAGCCTCTGCACCGACGACCTTGAGTACATGCGCATGCGCCGCTGGCTGCGCAACCCCGCCAGCCGCCTGTTGCTCCGCAACCTGCCCAAACGCACCCGCTACAAACTGGGCCGCAAGCTGCGCGACGAAAGCCAGAGCCGCACCCGCATGAAAGCCGCCGACATTACCGACGTCAACCTGGGCGCAGTCGCTCACATCATGCGTGAGAAAGGCGTAAAAACGCTAATCCACGGCCACACCCACCGCCCCGCCATCCACGAGCTGATGATCGACGGAGCTCCCGCCGAACGCATTGTCCTGGGAGACTGGGACCAGGCCGGCTGGGCACTTGAGGTCGACGAAAACGGCAAACGCCTCGAAGCTTTCGAGCTGTAGAGCCGGCTGCTGGCCGGCAGCTGGAAGCCGCAAGCCGCAAGCCGCAAGCCGCAAGCCGCAAGCTATAAGCTTCAAGCAAAAGCAAAAGCAAAAGCAAAACCCCTAGCGTGCGCGAGACTGGGGTTCTCTTACCGCTTTTGGCTTTTGGCTTTTGGCTTTTGGCTTTTGGCTTTTGGCTTGTGGCTGAGCAAAGAAAAACCCCGGCTCTTGCGAGTCCGGGGTTTTCTTGCAGCTTGAAGCTTGCCGCTGGCTCTAAGCCGTCGGCTTAGAGCTTACCTTCCAGCTCCGGTACCGCCTCGAACAGGTCGGCAA
>CEQT01119969.1_pt1 | contig 25462 bp, 29 predicted proteins | sample 530951 | NCBI WGS metagenome assembly CEQT01 (sample SAMEA2621132, study PRJEB7988) | marine metagenome | biome: marine biome (ENVO:00000447); feature: surface water layer (ENVO:00002042); material: "saline water (ENVO:00002010), including plankton (ENVO:xxxxxxxx)" | depth 5 m
AAATGAAGTATCAAATGAAAATGAAGAAAAAAAATAAATTTATAATAATTCAACCAACAAAACACTTTTTATAATTAAATATCATCAACATCAATTTCTTCTTCGTCTACTGAATCCATAACAATATTTTTACATTCATCATGACCTTCTTTAATTTGCAGTAACAAATCCTTATTTTCTTCTTGATTTGTAAAGAGTACATCATTTTCGTCAGCATCACCAACATTATTGTCATAATCACTTTTTAGCTTGGAAAACAAAGGATCTCCACTATTTTTTAGTCTTTGTTTTTCACCTTCATTATAAACTTCTAGTAGGTCACATTTAGGGTTCGCACAACTTTCAAACTCTCGTATTCCAACTAATACCCATCCACCCAAAATGACCGTATTATCTCGTTTTCCGCGTCCTTTAAACTTATTCCTCATAACAACTAATCTTTCATTACCTTCACAATCATTAATATAAAACATTCCATTTCCTAACATTTTTGTAACAACACCATATATTTCTCCTTCTTCTTCTGCATACCGTAGTTTTCTATCAACAGTTGCCGAAATAAACTTTCTACCTAATTTTTTAGATTTATTACCACCTTTTTGATTTTTCACCATTTTAATAATATATTTGCAGTTTTTTTAAAATATATTATTCTATTCAATTTTATTTAATATAAAAAGCGAAAATCATCATGAAAATGTTTATTTTCTATAATATTTTCCAACCAATTATTGTCAACATCTTTTTGATCTACAAATAGTTTTTTAACCCAATCTTTCCATAGACATTTTTCTAAAACATGCGCGTGTTTATTTTGAACTTCTTTACTTTGTTCATCTAGTTCATATCCATAATGTTTATGAAAATCTTCTAATTCATCATCATGTTTAAATTCTATTTTTTTTTCAGAATCACTTAATAAAATATCGTAAGAACAAATACGATTTTCCCAAATAGGAGAATTAAAAGCATAATAAATCCAATCATCAAAGAAACAACTATTCATATTATCATTATTTTCTAGAAATTCGTCTCGCGACAAGTAAAAACAAGAGACCAATGGATGAATTGTATAAAGTCTTTTATGTTTTAAAGTCGTATAAACAGGATTGATTTTATCGTCATTAAACGCAACCAAAGAATCGTAAATTTTGTTATTGTTACCTAAATATAAAATTTTTTTTTTATTTTTGTAAAAATCAGATTGAAAAATTAACAAACTCGTAAGTGCCCATAACTTGTGACCATCATTTCGATAATATGTCTTATTTAAGACCATTTGAATGTTTTTTATTTCTTGATTGGGAATTTCAAAAAACATACCAAAACACTCATATAGTTCATCGTTTATTTCTTCAGGTAAACAAGAAACAGCATTTAGAAAATTTTTATTTTTCAAATACCGAAAGAATTTATGATATTTAAGAGGATATTTTAATAGCCAAGTAGGTTTTTTTCCCCGGAATATGTGATTTATTTTTTTTATTTGACTGTTATATTGTCTAGTCAAAAATACAAAAGAATCAGATTTCATATTGTACAAATTTTTAATTACAATTAATGCACTTTTCAAATCAAAATCTTCATATTTCTTATCTAAAAATGATATAAAATCGATATTGTTTATAAAATAAAAATCAAAATAAATAAACATTAAAAGTCCCCACGCTTGATCTTTAAATCCAGAAAAATAAATTTCCGAAAACCAAAAATTACACTCATTTATAGAAGTTTTTTCTAGCAAACATGTTAAAAAGGACAAAACAACTTCGTCATAAAGATAAAGATAACGCGTTAAAGCAGGTTTAGACATTTTTAAAAAAAAAAAGAAAATATAAATTTAAATCAATTTTATAAAATATAATGTATTGATAATATATAATAATGGATTCACAAAAAGAAGAAAAAAAATGCCCTACATGTCCTACATGCGGTCATAAAATGGATGATGAAACACCAATAATGGGAGGTAGAAAAGCAGCTAAAACAAGAAAAGGAGGTAAAAAAACTGGTAAAAAAGAAAATAAGAAAAGCATGAAAAAAAGAAAATCAGGTAAAAAAAGACCTCCTTCTAAATGGATGATGCATGTAAAAAATACAAAATCAAAAATGAAAGGTTTTAGTTTAAAAGAAATTTTAAAAGCAGCAGCAAAAACATATTCCAAATCTTAAAACTTGTACTTGTTTAAATGAAAATACATTCGTAAATATTATTTATTAATTCTTTATTTCTCTCTTTTGGTAATGAATTAATATAATTTTTAAATAATTCTGTTAAATGAAATTTATTACAAAGATCTTTACAATTCACTAAAAAATAATCACACAAAGACACAAAACTCCATGTATATTTAAATTGAAACAAATACTTAATAATTTTTACTTGAGAGAAATTTAAAAAATATTGTAAATTAAAAATAACATAATTTTTATCATAATATTGTCTGTCTTTTAAAAACAAAGTAACAACCTCATCTAAATGTGACAAATTAAATGTGTCAATTTCATATTGTACTAAATAACAAATTAAAAAAACATCTAAACAAATGTATTTATTTTGAAGAAAATCGATTGGAAAATAAGATACCAATAGATCAAAAGAAATATGCGGAAAATAAAAACTATAACAAAAATTTTGTAAAACAGGCAAGTTATTTTCTCTCAAAACATCTCTTTTTAAAAAAATAATAGAATCATCAGACAAAATAAATGAAATATTATTTTTATGTAAAAGTTGACAACCTGAAAAAATATGATAGAGAGAAATTGCAGAAAATGGACAAGTATTTTTGTTGTCAATAAATAAGTCATCATATTCGTCTTTATGAACAAGTTTGTAACATGTTTCTTTATCTATATAATGATCAAAATATTCAATAGGGCACATTGAAAAATCAAAATTTTGAACAAATATAGTAGGAGAAAAGTAGAAAAAATAAAAGGAAATATTTTGTATTTTTTTTGAAATCAGTAAATCATTGTTTAAAAAAAAAGTATTTTTATACAATTTATTCATTAAAGTAAATAACGAATTTTAATATACTAATTTACCGAAATATTTACTAGTTTGTATTTTCCTTCTTTTTACTTTGACAAAACAAATAATATCTATTTTTGAATGTTTTTTTAAATTTATTTTGAATATCATCATCATCATCTAATCCGGATTCTTTAAGACGGATACATTCTTCTGCTAGTAAATCTTCAAATTCATCGCAAAATTGGGTATAAGAAGTAGATGGTTTAAATGTACTATTTGAGTGGTGTGATTCAATAAAAGTATCCATAGATTCAATTACATCTTTATCAATGGAAACATAAACTCTTCTTTTTCTGGATTCCTTTTGTGTCTTTTTACGAAAATAATATCTACCACTTTTGAACATTTTGTCCATTATATTTCCTTTATAACCAATACTTTCTAATATTCTACATTCTTTATCCACTAGTTCTTGATTATTTTCAACCCATAATTTCCAAGATTCTTTATATGTGTTACGATCGTCATATTGATGAAGTTTAGAGAATTCACTTAAACATACACAAAAAGGTTGACTAAACTTAAACCGAAAAATATTTTTACTTTCTTCTTGATAAATAGGAGGATCAATTTTGTTTTCAAATTGATTAACTGTTTCTGTTTCTTTTTCCATCGAAATTATACTAATTTTAATACAAGAAGTAAAAAAATAAGTTGTTCAATTTTTTTACTTAATATAAATAAAATGCAAATTTATTTATTAAAAACAATGCCTTATTATGATAGTTTAAATCAATCATACAAAAATATATTAGTGTTAAACAAACGACCAATCGGACCGCTAGAAAAAATAATAAAAAGAATTTCTTTACAAAAACTTTCTCCTTTCCAAACGACACCAATTTCATGTCCACCACCAAGTTGCGTATTTGCAATAAATAGTTTACAATGTGTTCACGACTTGATGTGTGAAGATGAAATTCCAAATTTATTTGAATTTTTATTAAATAATAATTATGTAATTGATAGTCAAATAACTAAAATTTTACAAAAAACAAGTGTACAGCTAAATGGTAATTTAATTTGCATGATTAAATATGAAAATTAAGAAAACATTCCAAATAATAAAAAAATTGACAACATTTATTAAGATTAAGATTATTATATACATAGCCCAAAAGCAATGAGTTTTTCAGAACAAAACAAAATAGAAACACGATTACCAGATCATCCATTTAAAGATGTGTATGAATTGGATAATTTTATTCAAGCAAATTACAATGTAATAGATAATTATTTAGCCAGTGATTTATTTCAGTTGCCGTTAGAAAAGTGTGCCAATTCAATTCCGCTTAAAGAATTAAATTTTATAAATAACAAAGAAACAATTTGTTTGCTTTTTCCAAATTATGGAGTAAGAATTGCATGTACAAGAAATTTTGTAAACAAAATTCCGTTTGTAAAATCTCTTATTAATAAACGGGATAAAAATATAGACAATTTTAAAGTTTTCCAATACTATAATGATTATCTTAGATCAATTGAAATGGGATCTTGTTTAATTATTTTAAAATCAACAGAAATGGAATCCTTATTAATGGAATCAAGTATTTCAATTCAAATAAAAAATTGGAAAAACAAAAATTATTATACGCTTGAAAATAAAATTTGCAAAAATTTGTACGATGTAGTGTTTTTAACAAATCAAATAAGTGATGATGCACACTATTTTGACGAATACAGCAATTAAAATTTATACATTTTTACAAATGAAATTATAAAATTGAAATTATAAAATTGAATATATTAAAGAATAAAATAATATATTCAACATGAAAAAAACAAATACAAAACAAGAATTGATTGAAAAATATATAGAGTCGTTGGACGAAAAAGAAAAAAAAACATTAGAAATAGCAAAGTCACATTTAGAGTCGTCATTTGACATAGAAAAAAGCATAGGATTTATAACATTTAAAGAAAAAAATAACATTGAAAAAGGCACTTAAAAAAAGGCACCAACTTGGGAATAAAAAGTTACACTTTACTTTTTAAAAATTTTTTTTAGTGTTTGTTTTTAATAACTTTATTATTTCTTGTTTTAATTATAATATATAAAAAGAAGTTAAGTATATAGTTTAGAAATTAAAATACAATGATGATATTATTTCCTCACAAGTTAGGACAGCTGAAAAATGGAATTCAAAATACTCCATTATTTTTTAAAAAAATATTTTATGATAAGTCACATCTTGTAAAATGTAATAACAAACATTCTAATTACAGTATTAAGTATTTCAATATAGTAAGAAATTTACGAAAGTTGTACCATTCAAATATACTATTTGATAAAAATAAGATTAATATTGGAGGAGATCATTCTATGTCAATTGCAACAGTTGCTGATTCGTTAAATAGAACAAAAGAAGGAGAATTAAAAGTTATATGGTTCGATGCTCATGCAGATATTAATACTAGTAAATCATCAAAGACTAAGAATTTTCATGGAATGCCTTTATCGTATTTAACAGGTATCACTTATAATAGTGACTTTTCTTTTATTATTAATAATTTACACTTTGATAACTTAATGTATATTGGTATTAGAGAGCTTGATAACTTTGAAAAAAAAATCATAAAAAAATATAATATTAAGTATATTTCTTGTGATGAAATTAATAATCATACGGATAAGTCAGTTAAAAAAATATTAAATTTTATTGATGAAAATCCGGTTCATGTATCTTTTGATGTTGATTGTTTAGATCCAGAAATAATGCCTTGTACAGGAACTACTGTAAATAACGGATTAAAATTAGAAAGTACAAAAAAAATATTAGATTCTATAGAAAATACTAATATTATTAACATGGACATTACTGAATTAAATTTGGAGTTAGGAAGTAATCATGATAGAGATATCTCAATTAAAAATTTATTTTTTCTTTTTAATAAATATTTTTCAAAATTATACTAGTTTGTGTTTTATCTTGTATAATTTTACTTTTTAAAATTTTTTTTTTTGCTTTTTTTTTTCTGTTTTTGTTTTGATTTATTTCTCAAAACATAAGGTTTATTCGTGTGTGTATACTTAAGTTTTGGAAGTGTTTTATTAAATATTTTTAAAGTTTTGGCAATTCTTTTTCTGTGTGCATTTATTTTACCATGAATTTTGTGATTTGGTAAAAAAGTACCAACACCACCCTTCAAAGGAGGCTGTTGAGTGTTGTAAACTTGTTGTCCAATTTGTTTCAATGGATCCCGAATGTTTTGACTAGCTTGCTGATAAGTATTGTTTAAATTGTTATACATGGTTTTTGTACTTTCAGCTATTTGTGTAGCTGGACCCACACTCTTACTAAATGTACTAGTAAGAGTATTGAATCCTTTTCCAACAGCAATAACAAGATCAATTATACCACCCAAATAAGGTATTTCCCCTAATATCGACATTACAACAGCTAATCCAGTATTAGATGCTCCTCTAGAAAAATTTTCAGCTGAATTTTTAAGCATAATTATCGACTGATTAGTGATTTCATCAACTTCCGGTTGTATACTTTGTAACAATTGTACAAGTGAAATGGCAATAATTTGTGCAATTTCTCTAATAGATTCTTTGGTGGCTGGATTGTTTAAAATTTGGTTTAAAACACTTGCAATTAATATAATTTTTCTATTTAATTCTGGACTAAGTTGATCATATGGAGTGTCAAGGATATCCTTATCTCCCAAAAAAGAGGTTGTTTTTTCAAGACCAAAATTAATAATGTCTCCTATACTTTTAACCGCAATTTTTGAAGCAGTTTTTAATGTGTCATTGGCTATATTAACTATTTCATCACTATTTATGCCTGCCTGGACTTTTTTAAGATCAGTAGTATTTTTTGGATTAGTAGTTGTAACAATTTCATTTTTTCCACCTACTTGTTTAGATTGTAGATTAAAATGTTTTAAAAGTTTTTGTTTAGATACATCTATTTGATTTAATAAGGAATTTAAATTATTAATTTGCTTTTGTATTTCTTTTTTATTGCCACCATATTGTTGTTTATCTTGATCTATCATTTTTTGAGCATTAGAAATTCCATCTCTAAAACCTTGAATGAATACATTTAATAAAGAAAGAATAGATATTACTATAATAAGTAAACCATATCCAGGTGTAGTAGGATTTTGAATCGAGTTAAAAAAATAACTATTCGATTGTTCCGAAATATTTTGCATTTGCTTGTTAATTTTCTCAATGTCCGATCGTTTATTATCTAAAATTAGTTTTATAAATTCATTTATTTTTTCTTCTTGATTAGGAATTTTATTTAAATGAATCATTCTATATATTCTATGTTTAATTTATTTTATTCATTAATTTCTTAAATGTTTCGTAGGTAATCTTTTCTTGTTGATTTTCATTCTTTTTCTCTTGAACAAAATCAAAGTCGTTAATTTTCCCTCTGTAAGAATATCGGTTTGCTTTTTCGCGTATTAAAGATTTTGATTTGTTTCCTTCTTTTTTATGACCTGTTTTATTATATGGTTTGAAATCAACATACACATTGTTTTTTTCAGACAACTCTACTTTTTTTACTTGTTTTTCTTTCTTGGCTTGTTGTAATTCTTGTTTTATATCTACAACTATACTTTTACAGTCAAAAGTTAAAGCATATTTTCTTACTACAGTTTCTAAATATATATAAGAAATATCTTTTGAATCACAATAATAAATAAATGATTCTTTTTCTGCATCATAATACATTATTACATTGCCTTTTGGTGTGTATTCAAAAAGTATAGAAAGTTTTAATGCTTTTTTATCTTGCTCATTTAAAATTCGTGAATCAAGTAATTCGAACTGTTTATAATACTTGTTTTCATAATGATGTTCTTCAATTACAGGAAATAATTGTTTTTTACTGTAATTATTTTGTAAAATATAAAAACTTCTTATTAATCCAATACCTAAAGCAAAAGAGAGGCCTAATAAAAAAGGTTTACTTTTTAAATGTAATCTAATTAAATTAAAAATCTTCATAATAAAGTAAATATTTTTTATTTAAGTAGTATTTTTTTCCAATTCTTTTCTTCGTAGTTCAAATAATTGAGCTACTTCTTCTTGTAAGTCTGGTACCTTAATGCGTAAATAGTCATTGTTTTTATTTTCGGGGTGCAAACATACCAAGTACAATTCTGTTACCTTTTTGTCATATTTTTCTTCCAAAATTGCTTTGTAAGTATTTAATTGCAAACTATAGTGCCAATAGTTTGTATCAGGTAAGTGCTCGATACAATCTTTATTACCCCATTTATCGAATCCATTTGTTTTAACAATTTCTTTACATCGTTTCCAGTCATAAATTAAAAGTGTCCCATCTTCGTTTTCAAAAACCATATCAATAGAACCTGCTATTTTTAAATCTTCATGAAAAACAGTCCATTCTGTACGATATGGTGTCAAGTGACCATAATTTTTTAGAAAATTTAAAAAGTACTTGTATTCTACTGAATCATTATTATTCGGACATTGATTGTAATAACACTCAATATCGTAATGCATTTTTGTACCTGCTTCTGCTGCTTCATCACGATTTTTATCCCATAGAGCTTTGATTTCACTACTGGTTTTTCCATAATATTTATTTTGTGGCCATTTTACAGATTTCATCATGTTGGAAATAATTAAATCAGCATTAAAATGTTCGAAATGACTATGATTCCAAGTAGTACATGATATGTATTGGTGGCATGATCCATCTATATAATAAATATGTGGACCTTCATCAAATACAATTCTTTCGTCTCTTTTATGAGGATGTAATTTTGCCAAATAAGATAAATTATTCATGTTTTGTAATTTATCTTAATAATCAATCTATAAATCAATTTTGTTAAGAATCTACTTTATTCGTTTATTCCTAGTCTTTAACTTAATTCCCTACCATTTAGTATTATATTACCATTAATAGTTAAAGTTCCATCGATTTTCACATCTCCATCAACTTCCATGTTTCCATTAACTTGCATGTTTCCATCAACTTGCATGTTTCCATTAATTTGCTTGTTTCCGTCATGAAAAGTATTTCCTTGAAAATTTGTCGGTCCATAAAAAATAGTACTGCTATAATGCCTAGTTGTACCTATAAAGTTGGTTATTCCTCCAACAGAGAGATTATTTCCAAGTAAAGTTTCATTTCTTATAAAAAGGCCATGATTATCCAAAATATAATTGTAGCCTTGAAATTTTTTAGGTCCAATATTATACAATTCATCAATCATGGATGAAGGAAAAATAGAATTATAAACATGTAAATGCATAAGTTGAACAGATCCATTATTGTAGGCAAGTTGATTTTGAGAAACAAGGTTAAAACCATCAGGATTAGTATCGATAAATTGATATAAAGTATTATTATTGGTTGGATCTACCCAATATGGTCCCGCATTAATTATAAAGTTTTCGGTTGGTATACTGGTAACTAATTTTTCATCTAATATTTCAGTAAAAAATAAATTTCCATTAATATAAATATTTATCGAATATCCTGTTAATGTCAAAACAAATAAACTCCACTGATTACGAGGAATAGAAGAAATATCGCCAATTTCTCTGCTAATTAATTGGGAAAAATTTCCCTTTTTTGCCACATATGTAAGCTGAATTTTTTTATTGAGATTAGGATACCAAACATACATACAAGATGAAATATCGGAATTTTCAATAATTGTATTTTTTGAAAAATCACTATTGATTCTTAACAAGTTAGTTTGTTGATTATTAGCATCATAAGAATCCATTCCAAACAAATTAAAATAACTATTCATACTGTTGTCTACTTTAATCCAACTTGTTAAAGTCATGGTTTGTTCAAATGAAAAATTAGACAAAGGTGGAACAGTGAATTTAGAATTGCCAAATACTGATTCATAGTTTATTTTTTCTATGGAAGAATAAGTAACATTATTTCCGGCAAACTGTAAATTTGCTCCGTAAATAGGATCAAAATTTGTACTTGCTGCATATACATTGTTTGCATATGTAGTAGGTTGTAAGTTAAACTTGTGTTTATTTTCTTGTATATCAGGAGTTTGCCATAATGTTTTGTTTTCAATATTACTACTTATATCTAAAGAATTCATTTCATAAAACAAAACAACATTTTCAGAATTGTTAGATTGAATTTTGCTTCTAAGTCCTGCACTGATATCAGAAATCAAATCCGCTTGTACATTTATTTTTTGAAAATTAGAATTTCCCATTTTATTTATATTCAAATTTTTAGTATTCATATCAGGAATATTAACAATATTTTGGTGTGAAGTTCTATTTATTCCTCCAATAGACTTCCAAGAATTATTAGTATAAGACATATATTATACATATAAAATTACTTGTAAGTAATTATCGAATTTTTGTAAATAGTAATTATAATTTTACTTTGAAAAAGTACCTACATTATTGTAGGATAAAAATATTTAGTTATTATATAATGGGTTATGAAATTGAAATTTCTTACGACTTGAAGAAGCAAAAAAATGTAACAAATTTATTAGGTAATTTGGTAAGTTGCGCCGAGTCAAATGAATGTAGTAATTATTTTCAGTATTCTGAGTGTGAAGGTTCTATGAAAAAAATGAAAAAAAGGTGTATATTCGTATTCTATTTTGACGATGAAAAATTTGTTAATATGAATGAGTTTTTGAAAACAGTAGTAAATAAATACAAAAAGAGACTTTATGTCGATTCTATTTATGAAATTGAAAAAAATAATTTAATTTATGCATCTCCTTACTATATGAGATTAATGGAAAAAGATCAACAAGACAATTATAAAGAAAGAAGAAAAACAAGATCTTATTCAGATACAGATTATTACATTTTACGAGAAATTTTAAAGAAAGAAAAATAGCAATGAAACAATATATGAATTAACCCAAATAATAAATTAACCCAAATAATGAATTAACCCAAATAATGAATTAATTAAAAATATGTAGAAAAATATATATTTTTAATCAGTATAGAAGTTATATGTTTGATTTAGAAATTGAAAAATATAATTTTGAAGATATGTGTCATGTATTAAATATAAATGATAATATAGAAACATTAAACGCAAAAACAATCATTCAAGGCACTCAAAAATTTAAAAAAGGAATTCAAGAATTGGGATTAAAGGAAGATGAATTGGTAAATATTTTAAAATTTTCAGATCAAATTAGTAATAAATTATTAAATTATGTAGAAAAAAGAAGTCCAGTACAATTACCTCCTACTAATTTTGATATTTTACAAAGTGAAAATCAATTATTAGCTGGTGATCACGCAGTAATAAATGAAAAAATTATTCCTACAGTAAATACTTTTGAATATAAATATCCAGTAGGTACTTTAAATCCTGTAGAAAAAAGAAGTTATACAAAACTCGTTTCGGTTGATAGTTTGTTCAGAAAAAATTACACTAATACTTTTAGTAATGATTTCACATGGGAATTTCATGAACCTATTAATAATGTGGTAAAAATGAGATTGGCTTCTTTTGAATTACCTGTATTGTGGTATGATATTTCTGAATACAACAAAAACAATACATTTACAATAAAAACCTATAATTCTGTTCTTTATGGCAATAAGACACACACAATTACTATTCCAACAGGGAATTACAATAATGAAGAGTTACAAACAGAAATTAATAACATTTTAATTGAACAACATCAAGGATTACAATATTTAATGGTAAATATAGATGCAAAAACTAAAAAAACAGAATTTCGAATAAGAAATATGAATTTAGATTCCAACGCTACACATTCTTCTAACATTGCATATATTTACGATACAAGTTCAAATGAATATTCACCTGATTTTTATTATGAAATAATATTTTTCGAAAAATTAAAAGGAGTAAAAGAAGAAGAATTACTAAGAAAATTCAATAAAACATTAGGATGGTTTATGGGATTTAGAAAATATAATTATACTGGAAAAAAAACAAATACAAAACAATTTTTAAGTATAACTTCTAATGGGTCTAGTTATGAAAATTACGAAGGAGTTATAACAAGTGAAGGTTCTTTTGGAGAATCAAAGAATCATTATATATTTATTTCAATTAATGATTTTAATAATAATTGTATAAATGAAGCAATTTCTAGTAATATAGGTAGTGTATTTGTTGGAAATAATTTGTTAGGTAGACTTGCAGTAAATGTACCTAATTATGATCTGATGGTAAGTGATAAATCTGATCAGGTATTTAAAATGCGTGAGTATTTGGGACCTGTTACAATAAGTAAAATAAATATTCAATTATTAAATAAATTTGGAGACTTAATAGATATTCAAAACAATAATTTTTCATTAGCTATAGAGTTTACAATATTATATTAACATATTTATCGATAGAAAGATAAATATATGAAACAAAAAAAGAACTAATTATTACTAGAAAAATTGTCTAAATATATGTTTGCTTTATTCTTAAAATTAGTAAATTGTTTTCAAATAATCAGGTCTATTTTTTTTGGTACTTTTTCTTTTTACTCTTTTACTGCCTTTTTTCTTTCTAGAGCTTCTAGTCTTTTTTTTTTTATGTTCTTGTTCAAGAATTATAGGGTAAATTTCTTCTTCTTTTGACAATAAATTTTCTAATCGATTGTGTATCAAATCATCACTTGCTGGAATTTGTAATAATTGTGCTATTTCGTCATTATTTAATTCCATAAATAGAGCATCATCATTATGTTTTGCTTTCAAGTCTAAAGTTTCCCCATCATAATTCATATCCCAGTTTCCTTTATTTAACACATTTCCGTTTATTGTTGTTGTATACATTCCTTGATTTTTAACTAGCATATAGAATATAGCGATAAATTTAATTAACAAAATTAAATATATTCACATAAAATATATGAAAGCATCAAATATAAATAAATTTGGAAAAAAAGAAAAAAATAAAAAAATTTTAGAAGGTGATTGTATTTTTCCATTTAAATACAAGTGGAATGAACACAATCATTGTGTCGAAACAGAAAAAGGTGACATTTGTGCGACTAGTGTAAATGAAAAGAAAACACTAAAAACATTTGGATATTGCAAAAAAAGGTCTTCAGAAACATTAAAAAAAAGCACTAAAAAAAATGCACTAAATAAAACAATAAAAACGCCTCAAAAAAAATTGAATAAAGAAGAAGAAAAAAAAACACAGGAAAAAATCAATTTAAAAGAAAGTAATAAAACTAGATCAATGAATGAGGATATAATCAAAGTATTGGAAGAATACGCAGAAATTAGTTTGTATGAAGGAGAGTTTTTTAAATCACAAGCATACAAAAAAGCAGCTGCTACTATTGAATCTTTTCCTGAAGACATTACAGATGTAACAGTATTGGAAGGAAAAAAAGGAATAGGGAAACAAATATTGGAAAAATTAAAAGTATTTCAAAAAACGGGTAAATTAGCCGAATTGGAACAAAAAAAAAACAATGAAGAACTATGGAAAAAATATTCAGCATGGAAAATTTTTACCAATATTTATGGAATTGGTGGAAAAAAGGCAAATGAATTAATCTCCAAAGATATTTATACTCTAAGTGAATTAAAAGATAATATAGATTTATTAAATGATAAACAAAAAGTTGGATTGAATTATTATCAAGACTTGTTAAAACGGATTCCACGTGAGGAAATTAAAGATTATAAAAAAATTTTTGACAAAATATTTAAAGAATCAACACCTCCTGGAAGCAAATTTGAAATTGTAGGTAGTTTTCGTCGTGAAGCAAAGAGTTCAGGTGATATAGATATTATCATAACCAATGAAGAAAACAATAAAGACGCATTTAAGAACTTTCTGGATGCACTGATTGAGAAGAAAATTATTATTGAAGTATTGTCACGAGGAGCAATGAAAAGTCTTACTATTGGAAAACTGGATGATTCTATACCAAGGCGCATTGACTTTTTATATAGTCCTCCTACTGAATACGCATTTGCAACACTGTATTTTACAGGAAGCAAAGCATTTAATACAGTAATGCGTCAGCATGCATTAAATATGGGTTACAGTTTAAATGAACACGCATTGACAAAAAAAACATCTGGAAAAAAAGACGAAAAGGTCAATATTGATTTTCCAACGGAACAATCTATATTCGCCTTTTTGAATATGGAATACAAGGAACCGAAAAATAGAAAGGGAATAGAATCGTTAAAATTACTTATTCATGAAGCAAAAGAAGATATTCCAACATTACCTATAAAAACGGCAAAAAATAAAACACTGAAAAAGACTGATACATCCAATGATTTCAAAAAAAACATTCAACTTTTCAAAAAAGATGGAATGGATGCTTTGAAAATGTTATCTGAAAAAAAATTGGCAAAAATCTTAGATGAAACGCAAAAAATATATTATAATGATGCTGAAAATGTTTTACTCACAGATAACGAGTATGATATTATTAAAGAATACATGGAAAAAAAATACCCAAAAAACAAAGTATTAGATCAAATAGGTGCACCCGTTCAAAACAAGGTAAAACTTCCATATGCAATGCCATCAATGGACAAAATCAAGCCAGACACAAAAGCACTTGATAAATGGATGAATAAGTACAAGGGTCCTTATGTTATTTCTGCAAAATTGGATGGAGTCAGTGCTTTGTATTCCACTGAAAATAATGAAAGAAAGTTGTATACACGTGGAAATGGAGTGGAAGGACAGGATATTAGTCATTTAATACCCTACTTACAATTACCTGAAATTCCAGACACGACCATTCGTGGTGAATTAATTATGACAAAATCATTATTTATAGAAAAATACAAGGAGAAATTTTCCAATGCACGAAACTTGGTATCAGGTTTAGTCAACCAAAAAACGATTGATCCAGAAAAAATAAAGGATGTGAATTTTGTTAGTTATGAAGTTATAAAGCCAGATTACAAACCGCAAGATCAAATGTTTTTATTAGACGGTATGAATATAAAAAATGTTATACACGAGACAAAAGAAAAAATAACAAATGATTATTTGTCAGAGTTATTGGTTGATTGGAGAGAAAATTATGAATATACAATTGATGGTATTATAGTTTCTAATAATGAAATCTATTCTAGAAAAAACAAAAATCCAGATCACGCTTTTGCATTTAAAATGGTGTTAATGGATCAAATTGCAGAAGCTAAAGTCTTAAATGTTCTATGGGCTCCTAGTAAAGATGGTTATTTAAAACCTCGTATTCAAATTGAACCTGTAGAACTGGGAGGAGCCAAAATTGAATATGCAACTGCGTTTAATGCGGCATTTGTTGAAAGTAATAAATTAGGTATTGGTGCAATTGTTAAACTAATTAGGAGTGGTGATGTAATACCTCATATTATGGAAGTAATTGAACCAGCCAAAGAGGCAAAAATGCCAGATGTAGCTTATACATGGAATGAAACACACATTGATATTATTTTACAAGATGCAGACGAAGATGAAACGGTCAAATTAAAGAATATGACTAGCTTTTTAAAAGATGTGGATGGATTAGGAGAAGGCAATGTAAAGAAACTCTATAAAGCAGGGTATGATAGTGTCCCCAAAGTTATTGGAATGACCGAGAAACAAATGACTGATGTTTTCAAAGCAAAGGATTCAAAAAAAGAAAAGGTTTCAAGTATGGCTAAAAAAGTGTATGAATCGTTGCAAAATAAATTAAAAGACGCGTCTTTGATAAAACTAATGACTATTTCGAATGTATTTGGAAGAGGATTTGGAGAAAAAAAGATTGAACTGATTATGAGTAGATATCCTGATATTTTAACAAGTGAAGAAAGCAACCAAGAAAAAATAGAAAAAATAAAGTCTATTAAAAGTATTGAAATAAAGACGGCTGAAAAGTTTGTAAAACATATACAAAAATTTCTTTATTTTCTAAAAGATGCAAACATGGAAGATAAATTGATGGAAACTAAAAAAACAGCTTTAATAAATACAAGTCATCCTTTGTTTGAAAAAACTATTGTTATGACTGGATTCAAAGATAAAAAATTGATAGAAATTTTAAAATCTTTAGGTGCAAAAGAATCTAGTTCTGTAAGTAAAAATACATTTGCAGTGATTGTAAAGGACAAGGATCAAGATACAGGAAAGGCAAATGCAGCGCGTGAAAAAAATATACCGATTTTTACTCTTGACGAATTTAAAAATAAATATAATTTAGAATAAATGAAAAATAAATAATAATATTTACTATTTATTTTTAGTAATCATAAGTAAGTTTAGCTAGTGATTGAATAAATACATAAAAAAAAGCAATAGATCCAAATGATGCACTAACAAGTAAAGGATAATTTATATCTTTTTTATCAATTTCCATAAGTGGCTCAACTGCCCATACATTGGATTTACCATCTTGATCTTTATATTTACCTAAATTAGTAACATTTCTAACTTGTTCAGAAGAAGAAGTAATATTCAAAGCAAGTAAATTTTCATCTTGTTCTTTTATTTTATTTTCAATATATTTTTTTAAATTTTTATTTTCGCTTGCAAAAAGGTCAATGTTTGTGTTTTCATTATGCAATACAAAATTTTTTTTTTTTACATTTACATTTTGAAAAGCATAACACAATGGTAAAATAACAAATAACTTATATATCATTATTCATTTTATTTTTAAGGTATGTTTAAATACATTACAAAATATATTTTTATTATAAAAAAATATAATTTTATTATAAATGGATGTAGAACAAGATGAACAAGTACTATTAAATCAAGATGAAAAAGTACTATTAAATAATAAAATTGAGAATACTACACTAACATTAGATGGCTATAAGGAAATGTTTTTGAAAAACATTAATGCTACACCAATAGTAAGAAGCTCAGGAACTTATAATAAAGTACTTATTTATAGTGATAAAGATACTATAGGAGGAAAAAAAATAAGTATTCGTTATTCAAAAGAACCGATTGCTTATAAAAGAACAAACTATCCTATTGAATATCTAGATAAGTTTGAAGATATTTATAATACCTATTTAAACTGGTATTATGCCAATGAAAATGAAATTTGTCCTGAAATATATGAATATGGGTATTACAAAAAACCAAGTAAAAGTGGCAGAAGCGAATTCATTTACACTATTATGATAAGTGAAGCCTATGATGCAAGCTTACTTGATTTTTTCAATAATAATGAAACAAATGAAGATACTAATGATGAAATATCAACACAAGTTATAACCTTAATTATTGATTTAATAACAAAATTAAATATTGTTTGTTATGATATTAAACCGGGAAATATTGTTATAAAAACTGATTCAACTAATAATATTACTGTTAGAATGATTGATATTGATGATGATATTTATGGATGTAAAAGAAAATTTAAAAATTTAATAATTAAGAAAGACGCTAATTTTAAAAATATATTTATACTTATTAATATTTTAATAATAGCAAACCAATTTTATATGCCAAAACCATATAGTGTAGGTAATAATATTTTTTATAAATTCTTTTTTTTTTTTAAAAATAACAATGCTTATTTATCTAATTTTCCAAAACTAAATATAAATAATAAAATAACTTTGCCTGAATACAAAAATAGTATAATGGAAATATTTTGTAATAAGGAATATCAATTCAATTTTATGGCACAGTTTTATTTTCAATTACCAAAAAATTTAAGTTGTTATCAAATTTTTGAAATTATTTATAAAAGATCATCCCAACAATATCCAGCAGACCCAACTATGATAACTAAATTAACAGAAATTAATGATCTAGAGGGAGAAAATCAAAGGAATCGTGATGAGGATATGGATATCGATTATGAAGAAGAAATTAATCAATTAAAAAAGCAGTTATTAATAGCCAACAAAGATATTGAAAATAGTGGAGGGAAAAAAAAGGTAAAAAGAGCTAAAAAAAGCAAAAAAGCAAAAAAGTCCAAAAAGTCCAAAAAGAATAAAAAGTCCAAAAAGTCCAAAAAGTCCAAAAAGTCTATTTTAAAAAAATATAAAAAGTAAAATAGTAATAAAATTATAAATGTGGAAAATAGCAATTCTTTGCTTGACGGCCGTTTCTAGTGTAAGTTGTTTAAATACAACCATTTGGCATGATTTTCAGAAATTTATGTACAAGTACGAAAAAATGTACGATTCTATTGTTCATTTGGAAAGAAGATTTGAAATTTTTAAAGAAAATGTAAAATTTATTGAAGAGGAAAATTTAAAAGATCATTCCTATAAATTAGGAGTTAATATATTTTCTGATCTAACACAAGAAGAATTTCAATCTTATAATAAACTGGAAGCTCCAAAAAAAAGGACTAATTGTGGATCTTTTCAAAATAGTGAAAAAGAAGCCCCTGTTAATTTTGACTGGCGTGATCATCATGCAGTTACACCTGTGAAAAATCAAGGTCAATGCGGTTCTTGTTGGGCTTTTAGTGCAACAGGAGCAATAGAAGGAGCATGGTTTATAAGTAATGATAAATTAATTAGTTTATCTGAACAAGAATTAGTTGATTGTTCAACTAGTTATGGAAACCATGGATGCAATGGAGGAATTATGGATTATGCATTTGATTTTGTTATTGATAATGGAATTTGTAGTGAATCATCTTATAGTTATGAAGCAAAAAGTGAAACCTGTAAAAAATGTGATCAAGTTGCTAGTTTATCAAGTTGTATAGATGTAAAACCAAATGACCAAAATGAATTGTTACAAGCAGTTTTACAAAATCCGGTTTCAGTTGCAATTGAAGCTGATACGCGTGTTTTTCAATCCTATAAAGAAGGTATATTGTCTGATCCTAATTGTGGTACTAAATTAGATCACGGAGTATTAATAGTTGGATATGGAGAAAGTGACGGAGAACTATATTGGTTAGTAAAGAATAGTTGGGGAACCTCATGGGGAATGGATGGGTATATTAAAATTAAAAGATCAACGAGTAATAATGATGCGGGTATTTGTGGTATTGCAATGATGCCTTCTTTTCCAGTTGTATAAAAAAAATTTATAACCAAAAAAAATTTATAACCAAAAAAAAATTTATAACCAAAAAAAAATCATAACCAAAAAAAAATCATAACCAAAAAAAAATTATAACCATAAAAAAAAGCATAATGCCTTTTTTATTTTTTAGTTATTTAAAATTACAAAATAAAATCTCCTTAAAATTTTATATATTAATCCTCTTCTTCTCCATCTTCAGCCCAGTTCTGGAATTTCTTTCGAACAGTTACATTTTTTGACTGTTCCAAAGAAGGAAAATTCTCTTCATTCGCACTATCAAACTCCTTTTCCAATTTCCGATTGGTAAAACCGCTCATGTTTGCATCTTGCTTAGGTTTTCTAATAGGCTTGGTTGGAGTTGATACTTGTCTATTAGTAAATGATTGGTTTGGAGTAGTAAACATAGCATTAGGCTGTGCAGGAGGATTAGGGTATCCCCAGTAATACATTGGACCCTGAGGACCGTGACTCCAAAACAACATCATACCCGGAACAGGTGGAACCAGCATGGTTGGCATAGGGTTCATATTCATAAATGATTGATTAACTTCTTCCTTCTTGGTAAAAGGCATTACAAACCAGTACCATGGATCGTCATAAACAATCTTGGCCTTACAATCAGGATTTTCAACATCTGTTTGAAAACTTTTCGCTTCATTAGAATCATACAAATTCTTAAAGTGTACAAACGCCATATGAAAAGAACCCTTTTCATTAGAACGCTTTACCAAATCAACATGATCAACCTCTCCAATGTTCAGATTGTGAAAAGCTTGAGTGATTCGTGATGAAGAAATGTTCAAAAACACACGAGGGATGAAAACAGAATAGCTAGTGGAAGACATTGTTGAACAATAGTACTTGTTTTTTGATACATTCTATTTTTTAAAAAAAAAGTAATCAATTTTTTTTAAAAGTGGTGATTTGTAAAACTATTGTATTTAATTATGTATAACTTGTTTCAAAAAATGAAGCAAAATGTTTTGCCTTTCTTTTATATAAACTTTGATAAATTTTTAAACATCGTTTTTCAAAACTTATATTAGCACAAACTATTTTCTTCATATTTTGACCAATTTCATCATTGTCACAAGTTTTTTCTTGATCAATTTGATAATTTGTAAATAATTGAAACAATTGTATATTTAATTTATTCATAATTTGTTCCCAATCTTTGTAATCCAAAATTTTCCATTGCAATATACCATCTACCAAATCGCAAACATATAAAGTATTATTTTTTTGATGAAAACACAATAACATTGATTCACAGTTTACTTGGTTTAAATAATTTTCTAATATATCAACAAAACCATCTATAAAACCAATGTTAAAAACAAGTTTCAAATCTTTTTCTTCTAATGAAATAGATTCAATAGTTTCTTTAAAATGTATCAAGTTGTCATTTTGATACTCATTTAAATGTTTTAATATATTTACTTTTTTAGCTCTTAACGACAGTTGATTTTTTATATTGTACAATTCTTTACTAACTTCATTATATTTGTTTGTTAAATTATGAATCATATTCAAAAGTTCATCATTTGTAGGTTGCCTTTTTTCTATAGAATCATTTTTTCTTGCACAATCAAAAATATGATTCTCATAACAACCCTGTTTTTTAAATTGTTTAAAACAATATTGACAATGAATAATTTGTTTAGAAGACATTTTTTTTCTAATTTAAAAGTAGTTTTTTTTGTTCAATTTTATATTATTTTAATAAGATTTTACTAGATATTTAATGTAATATTTAATACAAAAATTAATACAATATTTAATGCAATATTTATTATTTCTATATATTATATGCCAACAGATTGTAGTAATTGTAATACAGGAGTAAAAGTATCAGTAAGTCAATGTAGATCATGTGGTTGTACATATACTTGTGATGCTTCAGGGTGTTCACAATCATCTTGTGCAAGTGCAAATAATAAAGAAATAACACAAAAAAGAATATGGAATAGAGTTCGAGTTTCTCAGTCGGAATACATAATGAATAAAGCAGGTCTTTCAGTTTATGAGCGTCCCTATTATATTCATGGACAAGGTGAATTAAACTGGAATCAAATGAGTGATCGTCCTTTACCATCTCAAGTTAAAAGAAATGTACCAACAAGAGGAAATTCAACAAAATCTTCAATTACTAGAAATCGTCCTGGTTCACAAAGTGCACCAGGAAAGGGAGTAGATGTCAAACACGGAAGTTATCATAGATATTTAGCTCGTTTAAAAGGAAAAGGACCATTAAGAACTGGAGTCACGCCATATTCTTTAGAACCGAAACAAGGAAACAAGGTAAAATCATATGGTATAGTTTCTTCAAGCAATAAGGTAGGATCATGTTTATGTTTTACATAATTTACTTAAATATTAGTTTGTTTACATTATAATGTTTTATAATGTAAATATATAATGCAATTTAATCTAGGTGCAATGCTTAATAATTTATCAAAAAAAAATGATTTTCAAAAAAAAAATCCAGTTCAAAATAATAATTATTTATCACAAAACATGATTCTAAAAAAAAATATCAATTCTATGCCCTCTATGAAAAAATCAGCAAATCTATCTTTAACATCATTTAGCAATACAAATTATTTTAATATGCGAAAAGCATGAGGTCAATAAACACTTTTTTTTCAAAATAATGTTTCGTTGTATAAAACATAATAGAATCTTTGTATTCGGAATGACGGACTTTAAAAAGACCTGACAATATATTATGTAAATACAACAATTATATTTTACAAAAATTTTTGCAAATATTCACATAAAGATAATTTCATGTATAAATTAAGAATGTCAACAGAAAATAGTCGCATAGAACAGATGCAAAAAATTCAAAAAGAAGGCCTAAAATTATTTGAAAAAAAAAATAAAGACTATGGAGATGCTTTTGCTACTTATGGGGTAATAGGTGTATTGATGAGAATGGGAGATAAAATACAAAGATTGCAAACAATTGAAAAAAATCAAATTACTTTGGTAAATGATGAAAAAATGCGTGACACCTTAATTGATTTACACAATTATTCAGCAATGGCAATCATGCTATTAGATGAATAAAAATTACTTATTAAACATAATATACATAAATATATATTATGTTTCGTTATGATACAAAATATAAACTAGTTATTTTAGGAGATCAAAATGTTGGTAAAACTACTTATTTTAATAAATTACTTGGAAAAGATGATAGTATTGTACCATCTTCTACTATTGGTGTAGATTTTGGATCATTTACCAAACAAATAGATAAAAAAAATGTAAAAATATGCATTTGGGATACTGCTGGTCAAGAAGCTTTTCAATCAATAATTCGTAGTTATTTCAAAGAAATAGCTGGAGCTATTATCATGTTTTCTGTTTCCAACTCGAAATCCTTAGAAAATATAGAAAAATGGATACAAATGATAGAATATGAAAATAAATGCAATCATAAACATCCTATTTTATTGATTGGAAATAAAAACGACAACCCGATAATGTATGACAAAAAATTACTAGAAAAAATTTTAAAAGACAAAAATATTTTATATTATGAGACATCTTGTCAAAAGAATAACCAATATGATTTAGAAGAAAAAATATTAGAATTAATAAAAAAGACCAAACAAAGTAATAATTGTTTAGGTATAAAGAATTATTCGAAAGAAGAAACAATAATAAAAAAAAAACCTAATAAATGGAAAGAAAGTTGTTGCACAATTAATTAGTCAATCAAATGGAAAAAAAACCTTGTAATTTTATATATGCAACTGTTTAATTTAAATAGCAATGAATATAGTAAAGAAGAGCTTGAAGATATTTTGTCTTTAAAAAAAAATTACACAAAAGAAGAGATCATATTGAAAAAAAATAATTTGTGTTCCAATTTAAACAACGATTCCTCTATGGATCAAACAACAAAAAAAAACATAAATAATTTTTTAAATAATGTGTCTTCTCTTTTAATAGAAAAACAAATTGAAAAATCAAAAGAAATAAATACAAATTTCAATCAATTAAAAAATCAAGTAGAAGAAGTCAATGGTAATTTTATAATTAAACAAACAGCTAAAGAACAAGAGGCATATAGCTTACAGTATAGTAAGGGTATTTCAGAAAATTTAGGTGCACCACCAGGTATATTGAATCCAATTAAATGGAGTACTATCAAAAAAATTATTAATATAGATTCGAGATTTCGACCCAATTATTTTGAAACCAATCCAGCAGATCAAAAGATTAATTTACCATTTAGAGTAGAAAAAGTAGTTAATATGCGTATAAGTAGTATAGAATTACCAGTTACATTTTATAGTCATAGTGAATCATTAGGAAATAATAGTTTTGTTGTTGGTTGGAATTTTGATTTTATTAACAATCAACCTCAAAACAAAGTATTAGTTAAAATACCAGACGGTAGATTTACACGATTAGATTCTAATAACCAACATACAAATATGGAAACAACCGTTAACAATGCTATTCAAAATCCTAATAATAAAATTTTATTAGGAAATCATACTATTGCCTCTGATCCTAATTTCAATTTAAAATATAATATAGATCCAACAAGTGGAAAAAGTATTTTTTCTATTGATACTAGCAATACTACTAATTTAGAGTTGTTCACACAAAATGGATACAATCAATTTCAAATAGTATGTGCTGTAAGTGAAGATGGATCAGAAGATTTAAACAAAGCATTACCTTTTTTTCTTGGCTGGTCATTAGGTTATAGATTAAATATGTATACATCTGGTAGAGGTTCATACGAAAATGACAAATTGGTATTACCACCAGCAATTGTATCAGAAGGAATAGCTCATGTTTCAGGATCCAATTATATATTTTTAGCAATTGATGATTATCAAAATAATGTAAATAATTTTTATACACAAGTTTATAGTGAATCCTTTAACAATAATAATATTATTGCCAAAATACCATTGCCAGAAAATATCATAGAGGGAACATCTTTTATGATAACAGATTTTCCAGGTACAAACAATGTAAATAGAAGAGAAAGAAATTACTTTGGCCCTGTAAATATTGAAAAACTAAGAATAACTTTATATGATGAATACGGAAGAATTATTAACTTGAATAATTCTGATTGGTCTTTTAGTATAACTTTTGAAATTTTGTATAGTTAATTTATTTTTTTGATTCATAAAATGCCATCCAATCATCTGGACACTTTTTAGTACCTCCATTATATGGAACAGCTAGATGACAATCACATAACAAATTACCCAAAGAATAATCTAGATTAGATTCACTATACACATCTGCCAAAATACGCCCATATTTTTCTAATCTTACATTTTTTAATACAACTATTTTATCATAAACAGTGTCATAAACCTTTTTTTTGGCCAATTTGGCACATTTTTTTTCATTTTCATTTTTAGTTCTCATTTCCGGACAATCTATACCATTTATTCTGACCGAAAAACGGTAAATAGGAGAGCCTTCAAAAGGTAATTTTGAAGCAATAGTTATGGTATCTCCATCATATACTTTTATGACTTTTCCAGAAGTAATTGGTGGAATGAAAATTTCTGTGTCTTTGTAAGTAACATTTTCTAGATAATTCAAACTCATTTATACATATCTTTTAAAATAAACTTTAAATATATACATAAAAAAAAGTTTTAGTATTTTACATACATTAAAGAGTATTAATATAAAATAAAATTACTTAAAGGAAATAACAAAATATTTACTATATGAGTGGTTTAAATCTACCAACCAAAAGAAGTGAAAGATACCAAAATAGGTGTAAATATCAACAATCAGAACAACAGAAAAAAGACAGACAAAAAAGAGCAGAAAAGAGAAATTTAATTCGTGAAGAAATAGAAAATGAGGTAGCAAATGAAATTAATAATATTCGTAATTCTAGAAATAAAATGAAACCGAATGTATTAAAAAAATGTTTTTTCAATATTTTCTAATTAGACTATTGAATATGAAATTAGTAAAAAAATTCAACCATTTTTATACTAATTAACTTTTATCCAGAAAATTTTCTTCTTTTTTAAAAAAAATTGAAGTAAAAAACTAATTTTAACAAATTCTAAAAAAAAGTACAATCTTTGATCATGTCTTATTCTATTCTAATTCCAAGAGTATTTATCAATACAAGTCAAAGTAAAATAAAAAAGAGCTTTGAAAGCTTAAATATTGGTATTGTTTCTCATGTAAAGTTTGTTGTAAAAATGGATAAATACAAAAATCCCTATAAAAATGCCTATGTTTATTTTCATAGTTGGTTTGAAAATGATGCAGCATTAAATCTCAAAAACAAAATAGAAGATCCTACATACACAGCAAAGGTAGTATATAATGATCCTTGGTATTGGATTGTTTTGCCAAATACTTCTGGACCGACACTTATTGAACAATGTCTAGAAAAAATATTCAACTTGGAAAAAGAAATCGCTATGATTCAAAATAATAT
>CEQT01030775.1_pt1 | contig 24920 bp, 10 predicted proteins | sample 530951 | NCBI WGS metagenome assembly CEQT01 (sample SAMEA2621132, study PRJEB7988) | marine metagenome | biome: marine biome (ENVO:00000447); feature: surface water layer (ENVO:00002042); material: "saline water (ENVO:00002010), including plankton (ENVO:xxxxxxxx)" | depth 5 m
GGTAAGTCTTAGCAACAAACTGTAAAGTATATACCAGAGTCCTACGAGTATCGTAGTCACCCTCATATACATCCTGATAATCTATAGATGTTAATGTAATTGGATAGTCCTTCTTCTCATCCATAGTAGGCACAAGGTTTAGTGTGATACTAAAACTTGGTTGAAAGTAAGGTAATATCTGCTCAAGAATCTGAAGACCATCGTCTTGATTCTTTGCCATGATTGCCAATTCAAAATTCAAATTATATGGTATTGGCATAAAGGATTTAAACTCTTTACCATCAGCTTGAGTAGACCTTAAATACTGAGTAGGAGATACCTTACGAGTAGCATCATAATTAAACCCTTGTATCTCAAAGGAGATACGAGGTAGAGTAATTTGAGTTGTAGTCTTATTAAGACCTACCTGTTGCAGACGTTGTAGAAATTTCTGACGAGGACCATATGCCAGAGGCACTTTCATAACTTCTGTTTTACCAGATGTTACCCTACGAAGTTCAATATTATTAAACAGTGTACCGAAACCGACCACTGTCTTCTTAATAATTTCGTGATATGAATAAGTTCCTAACATTAGATACTACTTCCTTTATTTCCAAACTCACCAAAGGGATTGCCTTCAGTGAAATCAATGATACCATCTGCCTGTGTCTCTATGACAAAGTTGGCTTGTGATTCGTCATTCACATTATTTAGTGTATTATATGTAGCAGAAGTCCACGCAGCACTAGATGTATTACCAGTAAGAGTCTCAGGTATACTGAAGATTCCTGACCTATTGTATACAACTAACTGACGTGTAGCACTATTCCAAGACTTAACAGTAGCAGTGACATTAGAGTTACCACCTGTTACAATCTCCTCAGCAACGAAGTCTCCGCTACCACCATCAGCAACGTTAACACTTATTGCATTGGCATAATTGACCTCCACTGCATCAACTTCTGTGATTCCTGTGTCGATATCTTCGTCGCTGTACTGGAAGAGTTCACATCTGAGTCCCCAAGTATATTGTTTACCCAACGTGAAAAATGGTACTTCATACTCGACAAACTGGATCTCAAAGATCTTATTTGCCATCGGGAAGTATACGAGATCGCCTTCATTTGGTCTACCCTCCACTATTAAGGTTGCGTTATCATCTACCGCAGTAGTGAATCTTGTTCTTGAGATAACAAACGTTGCCTGATCAGCAATTTGGACTCCGAATTTGGAGAACATATCACCGTCTCCTCGGAATCCTGTGTTGTCTTCAATGTATGCTTCTATCTCAAATGCTCCCTCAAACTTCGACATTGTATCCTCACCGAATACACTATCAGTTTTAACTAAAGTCCTTGGGATATAATAAACATTCTTACCGTACATCTTAATCTGCTCAATGACAAGACTTTCATGCATGTCTTGCTCACCTGTAGTTCCTTGAGTAAAATAAGGGTTAGTAGCCATGTTATCCTATCATGTCTAATGGTGGAGTTTCCCACTGTTGTCTGAGTTGCTCATCCAAATCTTTTAACTCTTGGACTGCATCATTATAAATCATCTCTCCGTTAAGAGTGACACCACCTGGCATCTGGACGTTTTGGAATTTGGTCATATTAGCACCCCACTGCTTCTTAATCTTAGCAGCAGTGTAATCCTTGACCCACATGTTGTCATATATCTCTGTCCATGTGAGAGGATCCAATGCTCTCCAACATTTAATAACAAAATACTGATCTAATAATACATCTGCTTGCCAATCCATATCAAGATATAATCTATTCTGAGTAGCAATATAACGAGTAGGTTTGATTCCTTCTAATAGAAAATCAATTGTACCCAAGTGTTGCTGAATCATATAGTAATGATAGAACTGTGTAGATGTAAAATCATACAAGTCATTCAAACGCATCTGATATCTAATATCAAATATGTTTGCAGTACCCTTATCAGTGAAGGAGAATATTCCTTCAATGGAAAGTATATGTTGTGGTATTTCTATATAAGTATTTGATTCCAACCACGTGGAATTTCCAGCTACTGAAGTAGTTGTAGTATCATTAGTATCCTTTGCCCTATCAAGATCCGCCTGAGTTATCTTATGCTTTAGGTAGACTCTTTCAGCACCATCATAATGGAACTGTTGAAACTTCTGTAAGGTATAATCAATAGCGTCATCGCATTGATCATCAGAGACGTTGATCTCTAGTACAGGTTTACCTAACCTGCGTAAAGCATATTCTTTTAATTCAGCTTTTGATGTGGGTGTTGCCATTATGCTACAAGTACGTAGGTGTTAGATGTGGTATTGAAATACATCTCTCCAGATGCAAGTCCAGAACCAGCATCGTTTGCTGCTGAAACAATACCAAGAGCAGTGCGAAGTAATGCAGCAGTTAAATTAGACTGGACAAATGCTGTGGTAGCAATCTGTGTTGTGTTGGTTGCTTGAGCAGCAGTAGGTGCAGCAGGTGTACCTGTCAGTGTAGGAGATGCTAATGGTGCAGCATCATCTGCTTTAGTACCTTGTGCAGCAGTAGCGAAGTCACCTGTAGCAGATTGAGCAGCAGTACCAAGTCCAAGAGTTGTCCTTGCAGCAGCAGCGTCTGCGTCATCAATTAGAGTTCCACCGAAGGTGCTAACAGCAGAAGCATCAAGTTTTCCAGTAATACCTGCTGTTACACGAGCATCAGCACGTGCATCGGTGTAGTAAAGATTACTTCCTTCTGCAAGGTCTCCAGTATCAGCAGCAGCGATACGTGCATCTGCTCTAGCATTAGTGAAGTAAAGGTTAGATGATCCTTCAGATAGGTCATCTGTATCAGCAGCAGCAATTCTTGCGTCTGCTCTAGCATCTGTGTAGTAAAGATTTGTGCCTTCAGATAGGTCAGAAGTTGACTTACTTGATAGGTCAAGGTTTGCACCAACTTGTAATGCAATACGAGCATCACCACGAGCATTAGTCCAGTAAAGGTTACTACCCTCACTAAGATCTCCAGTGTCAGCAGCAGCAATTCTTGCGTCTGCTCTAGCATCTGTATAGTAGAGGTTAGCTCCCTCTGCCAAATCTGCTGTACTCTTACCTCCAAGACTTGCGTCGAAACGTCCCTCTGTATAGAAGATATTGGTAGATCCTTCAGTTACATTATCAGTATTAATATCTGCCTGTGTAACAGATAGAGTGCCACCACTATGTGTTATACCTGTGCCATATGTAAAGTGTGTCCTTGTTCTGGCAGCAGTGGTAAAGAGATTTGTTGATCCCTCAGTGATGTTATCAGAGTTAACATCTGCCTGAGTAACAGATAGTGTGTATGTATTAGCACCATCGTCATAGACCTTAGTAACACCAGTACCAGCAATGATTAGAGCATTGATTCTGTCATCAACTCTCTCATCTGTATAGTATAGATTTGATCCTTCAGCAAGGTCATCAGTATCATGGTTAGATAGAGATGCAATAGTTGTAGGAGTTGTGTATGAGAATACACCAGTAGCAGCATTATATGCTATGTCTCCAGTAGCACTAACATGTCCACGAGTCCTAGCAGCAGTGGTGAATAGATTAGTAGAACCTTCAGTTACGTTATCAGTATTAATGTCTGCCTGAGTAACAGAAAGTTCTCCACCACCCGATAACTCAACACCGTTACCATACGTGAAATGAGTCCTCGTTCTAGCTGCAGTGGTGAAGAGGTTGGTAGATCCTTCAGTGAAGTTGTCAGTATTAAGGTCTGACTGGACTGCACTCAAGGTGAGCATATTACCTGCATCATCATATGTTGCAGATATACCTGTACCAGCGTTGATTAGGTTGTTAACCCTATCATCAACTCTCTCGTTGGTGAAATAAAGATTTGTGCTTCCTTCAGTAAGAGCATCAGTATCATGGTTAGCAATACTACCAACCTGTGACTGGAAGAATGTCAATGCTCCAGTAACGTTTAAGTTACCTTGAATCTCAAAGTCAGTAACTGATTTAAAGTTAGTAACTGTAAGAGTATTAGTTGAAGGATTGTATTGTAAGTTTGAAGAGTCTGTCCTGACTTCAGTGTTACCAGATGTAGTAGAAACAAAAGTAGGATAGTATGTCAAGTTTGATGTAGCAGTCTCAGTTACGTCAACCAACGATGCTGTGTCTGCATTACCAGTTAGGTCACCAGTTACGTTACCAGTGATTTGTCCTGTTACACCAAGTGTGCCACCTATGGTGGTGTTGTTTGTTACGTCAAGAGTGCCAAGAGTTGAAGTACCAGTTATCTCAGCATTACCAGTTGTGGAATGTAATGTAACCTTGTCAGTGCCAGATCCATTCTGAAGTTTTAATGTCTTACTACCACCTCTCAATACAAGACTATCTTTGAATAGTGAAGTTGAATCGACAGTAAGTGTGCCATCTAATTGCTGATTACCATCTACGTTAAGGTCAGCATCAAAGTCTACATTCTGTGTGACATTAAGAGTGTTAGTAATAGTAGTAGCACCATTAACATCTAAGGTACCAAAGATGTCAGTATTACCTGTAAGTCCTGCAACAATAAATTTGTCAGTGTTAACTATAATCGAACCTGTGATATTAGCATTCGATGATAGGTTAAGTGTGCTGATAGCAGCAGTCCCTAATGTAGTTGTGTTGGTAACGTTAAGAGTACCAAGAATAGTTGTATTTCCAGATGCACCTACAACTGATAAGGTAGGAGCATTGTTTGGACCCATGTAGAAGTCTTCACCGAAGAAGACATCCTTATTAATAACTGCACCACCTGTTACGTTGAATGCAGCAGTATCAATTAGGTTAGAAGGATTAGTAGCATTAGTGATGGAGGTAACACCAGTGATACCAACAGTGTTAGTAACATTAGTAGCTCCATTAACATCCAGTGTTCCTTGAATATCTGTGTTACCAGTTGCCGACTGGACTGTAAACTTGTCTGTGCCATCATCTAACTGTATTGCAAATTCTTTATTATCAGCATTCAATACAACGTTATCTTGGAAAGTAGCAGCACCATCTACATTCAATGTAGTGTCTAGGTCTACTGCCTGTGTGACATTAAGAGTGTCATCAATAGTTGTAGCACCCTCTACATTAAGAGTTCCTTGAATATCTGTATTACCATTGTCAGTATCAAAACTAACCTTAGTTAATCCAGCTGCAGTTTGGATAGAAACTAACTTGTTATCTGCCTTGACTGTTAGACCGTCTGTAATAGTAGTAAGACCATCAATATCTGCTGTGCCATTAACAGTTACGTTATCATCAATAACTGTCTCACCAGTAGCAGAGTCAAGAGTTAAGTTACCAGAGGAAGTATCAACTTCAGATGCACCTGATACACCAATCTGCACGTTGTCAGCAGTGATGTCAGTAGATGTAATTGCCTGATTGAATGTTACTGTACCTGTGAAGGCATGAGCATCACCAGAGTTGTTACCAATCTGTGTGTTACCATCTACATCTAACGTACCAGTGACTGTGAGGTTATCATCGACTTGAGTCTCTCCAGTTGCGGAGTCAAGTATAAGGTTGTTTCCAGAAGTTGTGCTAATTTCAGAATCAGAGTCCACACCAATAGTAACAGAATCAGCTGTGATATCTGTGGAAGTGATTGCTTGGTTGAATTGAACTGTACCTGTAACAGAATGAGCGTCACCAGAAGCATTACCAATAGTAGTATTTCCATCAACGGTAAGGGTACCATCAACCTTGGTATTACCATCGACATTAAGGTTGAGGTCAACATCTAAATCATCTGTAACATTTACTGTACCACCTGCTGAATCTAATACTAGATTTCCAGAGGTAGTAGAAATTTCAGTATCACCATCAACACCTATTTTAATATTATCCGCAGTGATATCTGTGGAAGTAATCGCTTGGTTAAACTGGACAGTACCTGTAACACTATGTGCATCAGATCCAGAATTACCGATAGTTGCGTTACCATCTACTTGGACAGTCCCTGCTATTACAGTGTTACCTGTACCAGCATCAACTGTAAACTTAGTAGAGTTGACCGCAAAATCATCAGTTACATCAAGAGTACCTGTGATATCTACATTGCCACCAAAACTACCATCATCAGTAACAACTAAGTCGTCTCCAACATAGAAGTCAAGACCTACAGAAGCACCACCACCTACGATTAATGCACCTGTAGCAGCATTAGTAGCATTAGTTGTATCAAATAATTTTAAACTTCCTGCATCAATTCCTGAGCGTACTCCAGAGAATGCCTCTGATGAATTAGTTGCAGCATTATAGAATGCATATCTTGATGCTGAAGTATCCCAACCAAAGAATCCTATTCTTGCAGTAACACCATCATGGTATCTAAATTCTATACCACGGTCTAATGCATCTTGAGAACCTGGAGCAGTGTCTCCACCCAATGTGAATACAGGGTCATCTACAGTTACTGTAGTGCTATTAACTGTTGTAGTAGTACCATTAACTGTGAGGTTACCTTCGATTAATGCGTTGGTGTTGACTGTTAAACTTCCGTCAACTGTGACATCATCGGTAAATTGCGATACTGCATTGACTGTTAATACATCAGTATTAGCATTACCAATGGTAGTAAGACTACCAGTTATATTAAATTCTCTATTAAATGTTGCGTCACCATGGACTACGAGAGCACCATCTGTTGCACCACCCTGTCCTACACGACCTATAGTTGTATATCCAGACTCACCTAAGATAGAAAACTCTACGTTATCATTAGTACCAACCTTACCAACATAGAAGTCATCTCCTACATGTAGGTCTGCTACGATACCTGCACCACCTGCTACTCTAAGGTTTGCATCTGGGTCATCAGCGAATGTTGCGTTATGTGCTGCAACACTACCAATATACTCACGATATCTTACATCTAAGTTATTAAGTAGAGAAGGACGTGTCCTTGCTGTACCAGCATCCTTAGAATCAATTCTGTCTGAGACATATAAGTCTCCACCTATTCTTACATCCTTATCGATGTTAACACCACCTGCAAATGTAGCATTTCCATCAGCAGTCTTAGTGATGGCATCGTTAGCAGTAGTATCAACTGTTATATTATTTGTCCTTTCAAAGGTGTTGAATCCACCTATGTTTAAACTACCTTCAATATCAGTGTTACCATTTGTGCTACTGATAAGGAATTTAGTATCGGTACCATTAGTAATCTTAAACTCTTTACCAGTGACATCCATTAGGAAGTCATTATGGAAGACTACATCATCATCAACATCTAATGTGCTGTTAAGAGTAGTAGCACCATCTACATCTAAAGTACTGTTTAAGGTAGAACCACCATCGATGTCCATCGTGCCATCGGTGTGGAAGTTACCATTGTCAGTATCAACCCAGAATAAGTTATCACCATTTGCATTCTGGACCATGAATCCCTTATTGTCTGCTCTAACATAGAAGTCAGAATAGAAATAAGCATCACCATCAGCATTAGTTGTACCTTTAATAACTGTGTTACCAGTATCAGTATCAACTGTAAACTTATCTACACCCGCAGCAGTCTGAATCTTAAAGTCTTCATTATCAGACTTGATTAACACTGTATCGTTAATCTCTGTCTGTCCTGCGATAGTTGTAGTACCACCTATGTGGACATTTTGTGATATACCTACACCACCAGTTACTACCAGAGACCCTTCCGACGTGGAGTTGCTTCCTGTGTTTGTTGTGAGTGCGAGTGTTCCAGCAATGATAGGAGCGTCAGTGCCAGAGAAAATTTCAGAGGAGTTAGTGGCATCGAGGAGGAACCTAAAGCCGCCAGTGCCAGTCCATATGTTAGAGTTTGCATAATCGTTATCCCAACCAAAGAATCCAACCCTTGCTTGGTCTCCAGTTCTATAATATCTAAATTCTATACCACGATCTTTACTATCAGCAGAACCTGGAGCAGTGTCTCCACCCAATGTAATGATAGGATCGTCTACTGTCATTACAGTTGAGTTAACTGTAGTGGTCTGACCTTGTACTAATAGGTCACCCCAAATTTCTACAGTACCTGTATTCTGTTGATTGTCATCTGGATCAAGGACCAGATTACTGCCAGGATCGCAAGCCAAGACATTAGCTTTCGCATGGAAGTTTTCAAAACATACCCTCGCATCTGGATGTATGGCAGTAAGGACCATTCCTTGGTCTGCCTGTATATTAATTGTTGCATTACCTGCCCCTGCGTTAGTAGAGGAGATAAGCATGTCAACATCATTTGCTGAATCCGCAGCATAAGTAAATCTCATGCGGTTGGTTTCAGTAGCGTCAGGTGCTACGACTCTCTTTAATTCTTGATCTCTCTTATCACCATCAAGTAATACATCAGCAGAGAATGTTGTGTCTAAGTTAAGGTCAAATATACCTGTTAAGGATGACCCTGTAAATTCTTTACTATTACCATACTGGGCATCAGCAGCAGGTGCTGAATAACTACTACCCTGTGATAATATACCTGGTTGATATGGATACTCAGCAGTATCATAAGCAACTATTCTTGCAGCAACGTTACCACCACGGTTATTAATGTTAAGGTGGTTTAGATGGGTTAGACCATGATATGCGTTGTGTTGATTACGCTCTGGGTCTAATTCTAATGTCTGTGTAGTTTGACTATCTCCAAACATTAGATGTCCTAATGATTGAAGTTGAGAGTTTTCTACACCTCTCTCAGCAATACTTACATGTCCACCCTGTTGTGGGTCTAACCATGCAGTAATACTAAAGTCTTCTTGATTGAAAGATGCTATACCTTTCTGTGGTGATAGAGCACTACCTAAGTATCTCCATCCACCTGTATCACTTGTATCTGTATGAGTTGGTTCTCCCAATCCAGGAGGAATATCTCTAATAGATGCTTCGTAGAATTTATCAGTAGAGTTTTTAATTCTATCAAATCTACTATACGAAGTACCATTACTAAATGCAGATGCTTCAGTACCTACTTTTGCTGTAGCAATAGCAGAAGTCTGAGCAAATGTTAAACGACCATATCTGTCAACGTTAAAGTTAGTTGTGTTAACTGTCTCGTCACCAGTGGTTGCAGATATTAGAGGTGTGTCTAGGTTACCTATAGGGTTATAGTCACCGACAACAACTGTAGTATCAGCAAGGTCAATGAATGGGTTAGATGCTTGACCATTACCATTCTGTACAAGGATTCTATTAGCACCACCTGTAATACTTCTACTAACAATAGCACCTTCAGACTGCCTTGAGAGCAGACCAAATGTAGTCATACTTGCTAGTGAAGATAGGTCACTATCTAATGGTTGTGCGTCAGCAATTCCATATGCACTTAAAGTGGTAGGGTTAGTTGCATCAACAATACGACCACGAGAGTCAACTGTAACCTGACTATATGTACCTGTCGCATCTAAATCATTAGGGTCATAATGAGGTAGAGCAACAGCATAATTCAATTCAGCAGTGATAGTTAGGTTCGAGGATCCATCGAACGTACCACTACCCGACATATCACCACCTAAGGCGATAGATCGAGCGTTTGCTAATCTTGTTGCTGTAGCAGCGTTACCAACTAAAGAAGCAGTAATGGCTCCTGCTTCAAAGTTACCATCAGCGTCCCTTTTAACAAGTGTATTTGCAGTGTTTGATTCTGTTTCTAATGGTCTCTCATACTTAAGAGAGTTCCAAGATGTGACACCATCTCCTATCTTCAGTCGAGAGGTATCTATTTCGATACCCAACTCACCCTGAGCTAGGATTGGGTTGACGTTAGCCCACTGCTGTGCACCATCACGTCTTAGTTGTAGTCTATTTGCCATTTAATTAGGGATCCTTCAGAGCACAGTCTTACTGGTTTATTTATGTGTCTTCTGCTGCTGTTTCCTCTGTTGGTGGTGTTTCCTCTGTAGGAGGATTCAAATATTCTAATGTTTCAATAGCACCTAGAAGTTTTAGAGCAGTACTTTCGTTATCTTTAATCTTCTTAGCGAGTTGTTGATTCTCTCCAAGTAGAGCTTGATATCTTTCTTTAAATTGCCCTAGCAGTTCCGCAGGGTCTTGTGTTTCGGTCACATCAGCTGGCATTTTCTTTCTCCAATAATAGTGTAAGCATTGACTTCATGTCAGATATATCTGATTTTAGCAGGTCTACATCGTTTTGTAAACTGTCGAAGTCATCGTCTTTCTTTTGACGCTTGTTATATGATGCCATATATTGTTCATACTGTGTTTTGTTACAGTTAACTACAGCATTAGATTCGGGGTCTCTAAACCACCCATCCCTGTTCTCGACTGGGATTAGGTCATCTTTGAAAGGTTGAATCTGGTCGGAGTGATCTTTAGAACTTGACATATGGAATAATAATAATTATAATCAACCATGTAAGGGTTGGGGATGAGGTTCTATGTAGCTAACGCTATAGCCCTCAAGTCGGCAATCAATGGAACTCTTGCTTGACTCCAAGATCTCATTACGATTTTTATCTGGAATGCGTTAAAATTAAGTCCGTTAACTTCGTAAGCATAATCCTTCCAAAGAATTTCATCAGTACCAGAAGAGTCATATGATTGGTTATTGACCTCACTTAGAGGAGCACCAACATATGTCCATCCAACTGTATTAGGATCAGCGTTATCACCTTGCTTGAATGCACGATAGTAAACTCTAATCTCTGTTGATGGATGTCTAGTAGTTTGGAAATCAATCTTAATAGTTCTGGCCTCAGAACCTAGGCGAGCGAGACGAGTGAGATACACTGCGTCATTCTGGTCACCAGTTGGTAGGACGCTTACATCCATTGTCCTATCAATCTGAGACTGCTGTCCATAAGGAGCAGGACCGCCAGGCCACCAGTTGATTCTATTAGATGTTGTAATCAATGATAATCTATCAAGGTCAATACATGGAGACACAGAATCTTTCTCTGTGGTCAATGTTAATGCCATGGTAAGAGACTTATTACCATCAAGTTTATTTTGCTCGTTAATTTTAGAGCAAATCATTTGTGGTGAAGTGAAAGCATTTTGCTCATTCAACACAATATCATAATATTGTCCATTATTAACGAAGGATGCTTGGTCACGTGGTTGTGATGCACCTTCTCCACCTCCACTACCTACAGATGTGGCAGTAGTTGTGTTAACACGTGCTGTTACCTCAGTCTCAGGCAACACCATGGTTGATACTCTAGGAGTTAGAGTCTCAAACTGGACGTTTTGAGATGACCATACATGTGTTCCTCCACCTCTGATACCATTAGTTGCAACGTGGTCAACTGCTATCATAAATGTATCCAACCAAGGACACTCAATAGAGGTATGTACTTTGTTGATTTCTGTAAGAGGTACCCCATCTAAATTGTAACATTCAACTATGCTACCTGAGGGATGCTCTACATCAGCAGTACCAGCAGCACCTCTACCAGAAGTTGCGACAGTTAATACCTGTCCATTAGCAGAGATTGCTGAGTATTGTATGATTTCATCTTCAATCTTTATATAACCAGGATTTAAGTTACCGATTATAGCACCACCTATCACACCATGGAATTGGGATACATCTTGTACCTGAATTGAAGTAGCACCTGCTGACAGAGTTGTAGTCAACGTTGTAGATGGAACTTCAGATATAACACCTTCAATTTCTACGTTGTTGGTGCGTTGATGCATACCATGGTTTCTATGTGAGATGGCAATTTCTTTGTCGTCATCAGGGAATGATGGAGCTTGTGTAGGATAAGCAACATAAGAGTCACCACTATAACCAATGCTTGTAATAGTAGCAGATGTGCCTCCTGGCTCTGATAATGTATCTCCAGTATCAAATGCCTTACTGATATAATTTAATGTCAAAGTTGTTGTACCTGCATCGTATGCAGTAACTGTACCTGTAGCACCAGATGTTGAACCTGTTACCACATCTCCAACTTCAAACGTGCCATTATATACAGCAGATAATACTATTGAAGAAACTGACTGTGAAGACCTAAGTCCTTGGAATGGGTCATTGTTAGCATCTAAAAATCCTGCTGCGAATGCACCATCTATATCTGTGATGGTTAACTTCTCTGGATCTGATATTGAGTCAAATTCTACTATAGTAGCAGATGCTCCTGATGGTTCCTGCTTAATCCTTGCACCTATAGTAAAGTTAAAGTTTTGTGTAGCAGGTAGAAGTAAGGTTTGTTTTGGTTTTAATGTGAGGATTGGATTCTCAATAAGGTTATGAATACCTCCATTACCTTTACCTAATTCAGCGTTATTGAGAATTGCAGTACCTTGCATCTGATTAAACTTAGCACGGTATACTGTAAACTTCATGTCCTCAAACTGGTCAGCAGTCCAAGTAGATGCGTTTTGTGATTTGAATAGCACACCCGCATATGGCTGCTCAGATATAGTCCTTGTTCCTGATACATCTATATCACCCATTCGAGATATCCATACGGTATACTCGTTAGAGTCAGATAGTAATACGAAACAATATTCAGTTGATTGTTTGATATAAACAGGAGACCTGAATGTAAACCTTGATGGAATTGCTGCGTTGTCAGACAACTCAATCTGTGAAGGACTGATAGTCACATCTGAGAAAGGTAGGATATCCTTAGTGGGATAACCATTCTCCATAGTCCTTATCTGCATAGAGATAGGGATGTTGGCATCCTTTGTTTTGAAGAATACATCAACACCAGTTAAGAATACACCACCTTCTTCATCACATAGGAATGATTGAGCAAGAGGGTCATACCAACCAATCTGCCTTGTCTCAGTCCTAGTAGTGATAACCTGTCTCGTATCTGAAACGGTATCTCTAACCAACTCTGCATTTCTAACTGCAAGAATATTTTCTCTAACAGTTTTCAATTCACCTTGTGCTGTGTAAGTAGTTTCAGCAGAAGAATCTACTTCACCACTTGCCTTACTATTAGTAGAGGAGGTAGTAAAACGGAATGTCCTAGTACCTGTTGCCCAACGTGGGTTGGAATCATTACCTGGGTTAGGTATGAAGAATGTACCTTGTAGGTTACCAATATTGTCAGTCAATAGACGACGGTCTTTAACAACACCACGTGCTCCAGATGTCTGTCCTATCAATATTTCACCAATCACCATATTACCATAGTAGTTTGGATTGACGCTCTCGGCCAATGACTTCGTATCTATGTTAATATATGGAGTATTTGATGCATAAGACTCTTGTAGTGTAGCGGTACCTGTAGCATAAGGGTCAGTTGCATATCCATCATTCGCAGCAGCGACTTTAAGACGACAACCTGAGATACTACCAACTACAGTTTCACCTGTAACAAAGGGTGTTTCATTACTTAATGGGTTAGCAGTAGATGACTTAACTAACTCAATTACTTTAGGGGTAATGTAAGTAGATACGTTAACTCCATCGAAGAATGCAAATACTCTTGTGCGAGGCTTCATACGCTCTACGTTGAAGGCTACGTTTCGTGAACGTATCCATGGAATCGCTGTTTGTGATAATACGCTATCACCTAAAGACTTTCTATCAATCTTTGGTACTACACGAGTCCTAATACCCTGTCTTGCTTGGTTATTAACAACCCTCCAAGTCCTTCTTTCATGTACGAAGATGGGTTGTCTTCCTTGTCCGTGACCTAATCTTCCTAGTTTACGACCACCTGCTGAGAAACTACCAGACCTATTCCTAAACTGTGATGTGGATAGTAGAGATTCTCCAGTCCAGTTAGTCTTCCAACTACCCCACTGGATAGGTGCGAAACCATTCTGGTCAACTTGTAAATCTCTTGATACAGCAGAGAAGTCACCTTCTACGTTTTCAACACGTGCAGGTAATCTCTTAGTATCTAACCAGTCATCAGATGCAGGAGTTAAGTCAACTCTACCGATGAAAGTAAACACGTTAAATGGGTTTACATTCTCTACCCTAGATGCATAGGGTTGAGTGATGATTGCTAAATCATCCCATGGCAGCAATGCCATGTTACCTTCTGTCTTCACTATATTAGAAGACGAAGCCATATTTAATTCTAGTGGTACGTTTGTAGTATAGTGTGACGGTCTGAGGAATCCGTTTTGGAAATCGAGAGAGCATTTGTAGTCAATACTAAACACGTCACCAACGTTATGGTCAGTGAAGTCATCAACAACGTAACCATTCTTAAGACGGTCAAATCCGTTGTCATCATATGTCTTAGTATTTTCTGCTTGTACCTCTAGCAGTGACAATGATGTGTAGTATTCAACGTGCTCAAGACGTGTCTCTAAATCTCCGATATCTTTCATCGTATAACGACGAATGATTTCTGGGTTAATCAGAATGTCTCTTTCTACGTCATAAACATATGGGCGGTATTCAATCTGTGCTAATAGCATAGCATTCTCGATACCGTCTGGGGGAGGTAAGTCCTCAGAGGATACACCTTTAACTACCTTAAGTTGGTTATCGTGCGTTAAATATAACTTATCTGCACGTGGGAGATAGTATGCATAGTCCATACGAATCTCTGTATTAACCTTCGGTATATCGAAGATAGTAGATCCACCAACACCTCCAGAGGTGTCAAATTGTCTTGCAGCAAAGTCTAGTGACGCACAGTTAACATAGAATGGTTGTGTAACTGTACCTGACCCTGATGCTAATTCTCCTACACCTGGACGGAAGTCTACTTGGTCTCTCAAGAAGTTAATAGATCCATCTAGTTTGTATTTTGGAATATCTTTATAGTCTATACCTGTGTATGACTGTGATGCAAAGTAGTCACCTGATGATTCATGTATGAAGTAATCAAATATAACAAGAAGTTTTCTGATTGGTGGGGTATACTGTGGATACCTTGTAATCTTACAAACATCATAGAAGTGTGCCTTCTGACCTGCTTCAAGAGTATACTGAGTGGTAATAACTTTACTACCCCTAGATACTGATCCTTCAGCGTCATCAACGATTGCGTTAAGTGGTACACCATCATCATCTACACCATCAATAGTCTCACCCGCAGCAAATGGTATTTCATTTAACTGCACAAAGTATAGTCTTAATGTGGAGTTGATAAACTGAATAACTCTACCACGTGCACCTGATGTCCTACCTACGATAACAGTTCCGTTATCAAAGAAAGTAGATTCGGTTAATACAACATATGGTGGAGCAGCATCTGCATCAGTCTCCGATTCGTATACAGCATGTACGTTGTATACATCATTCAAAGCGAATGAAATTTCTTCATCTTCAATACGTGTGCCATACAAATTACCATAGGCAAGTCCGTATTTAGTTTGGTCGTTGTTAATCCGAGTGCGAATAACCTTCATCGCTCTCATCTTAGCAGCAGTTTTGATTTTTTTAGATACTATATTCTTAGAAACTAGAGCAGTTAATTTAATAGTATTAACATTTGCTAGTTGGTCAATAGTAATTGACTGTCTGTCAGCACCAAAGGTAACTGTTAATGTACCTGCTTCACTTAGTGCTTCTATATTAAGGTTGTCTCCAACATTCCATGCAGATCCTGATTCAGCAATAATAGTTAAGATATAGTTTTCATCATCTAGTGTTGCAAACTGCTCTGATTCAGGTAGTGAAACTGTAACACCACCAGATACAACAGTCTTATTATTAAATGTCCTATAGACAAAGAATGACTCGTCAGCAATAGACTTCATAGAAGTCCTTGGTGTGTCAATAGTTAATTCACCATTCTGATAGTCCTTCTGGAATACGAAAGGACGCATTCTAATAAGTGAGTTAACTTCAGCATCATTAACAGTACCTTTTTTGGCAGCTGCTTCTAGTAATGCATACTGATTAAGATAATCAAATATAAATCCTGACTGACCTGTAGCAGCATTTTGTGCTGTAATATTCAATGCTGTAACGTCAACTGTCTGAATCCTAAGAGTATTCTCACCCTCAGAAGAAGTATTAGTTGAGGTAACAACATCACCTGGACGTAAGTCATTAGCAAACTTAGTCCTAAATCCTTCTAATCTGCTATTACCTGCTTGGTCAATAGTAATAGTAGACCCTTCTATTTCTGCTTGGTCATTTAATAACCAGTTAGCACCGAAGATAATAGTAGATGAACCATTACTTGGATCTTCTCTACCTACGCATGAACGTGTATCTGTAAGGTTGAAAGTATGTGCTGCTTCCATTGTACCAACAACTCGGCCATCACGCTCGATAACCTCGCCATTTAGGAAGACACCTGAAACTTGCTCTAGTCTACAGTTGGTACCTGAACCTGATTCAGCAACGAAACCTGTTGCTTGAGATGTCCTACCACGTAGTAAATCACCCACTGCAACACTGTTATTACCTGCTGCAAAGTTGATTGCAGTAAACATTTGAGCATCAAATATCCACAAATCCCAAATACCAGTCTGGTCTTCCTGAAGCTGGACTGTCCTACAACGTCCAATTAGTGTACCAGTTACAGTATTTGTGGTATTAAGTGTCCAGTCATCATATAACTCAAGTGTTTGATATGCTGCTGATACACCTTCACCTGTTAGATTAGGCCATCCGTAGATGTCATAAACCTTTACAAACTGCCCTAGTCTGAATGCTAGTATGGCGTTTTGCACTGAATCAAAGTCTCTTGGTTTGTCTGCATCCACGTATTGTGGTACCAAAAACTCTGTCCTATAACCTTTAACGTATGCTCTACCTGGGCTAATCTCAAATGAAATTAAATCGTCTGATGCTAATTGTCCACCAGAGGTTGTTTCACCTGCACTATAAACACCATTATTAAATCCGTCGTCTAAACTTTCTCTTGCCTTAACAGCGAAGGTATCAATTACATAGTCTCCACTTTCTTCAAAGGTTCTCCTTGCAAGTGACCTTTCCAACTCTGAATAAGCAGTGTGAGTAACGAACTGTTCAATCTTTGAGTTGTTGATACGAAGTAGTTCAATAAAGTTTTTATCGGTCTCATCGTTGATTGGTTTCTTAACGAGAGAAGTTTTAATTCTAAATCTGTGACCACCTGGAGCAGAATAGTTAGATGTGCCAGCTGCGTTGTCATTAAGACTTGGGTCGTCTTCTGGCGTAACGATTGATTCACTGACTTCAAGTCCAACTCTGTAGGAAGGGTTGTTACTATATTGGTCAAGGATGAGATATGATGATGCAACATCTACAAAATGTCCTCTAATAAAGTATACACCTGCGTTAATATATGCAGTTGATGCAACCGCAGTAGATTCAACAGGTAGTAATTGTGCGAATGGGGATCCAACCTCAATAAGAGTTGTACCGAAAGTTATTTCATTTTCGGCCAATAGTTGCTCGTTGGGCTGAAATGTCTTGATACCAGTGTCACTTACAGAGTCACCTGACTCAACATACTTAACGTATAGAGTAATATATCCACGACTAGACTCTGTAGAGGGGATTGAATATAAGACTTTTGCTTTAATACCAGTGGTAATACCTTCTATAATCTGTCCTGTAATCTGAGTACGATATGTCTCAACGTCTACACCAAGGAAAGATTGTTGCAGTATGATTGCTTGCACCTGTAGGTCATAACCGACCTGACCAGGAATAACCATACTTCCTTCTTTAAAGAAGTGTTGTCCAACCGACTCCAACTGATTCTGAAGAATCGATTGCATAGTCGTAAGCTCTCTTGCCTGTATCGGATACCCAGGTCTAAAGAGGACTCGATAAAAATTCTTGTCTTTATCGAAGTCATCAAAGTATGGACTAATATTTAAATTGGTATTCTGTGGCATTGCTTAGAACTCGATTACGATTTTGATGTCTTCAATTTGGTCACCCGCACGAGTGATTGCTCCTCTGTTATCTATGTAAATAACGTCACCAGAGTTTGGATCTACTTCTGCTTTTGCATATCCGTTGGTAAATGCCATACCCAAATCATATTCAGCATTGTTAATGATTCTTGTTGATGAACCAGATACAATGGGGAAGTTAATATCAGGGTCAGCAGATGCACCTGAAATCGCACCTACTATTGGGTTACCACCTTCAAACTCAATTAGGTTACCAGTAAATTCAGGGAAGACTCCATCTATTCTATTCTGGTAATACTTTAGTACCTTAGTAGTACTATTCCATGATATAACCCTACCTCTTGCAGTTACCTGCTGACCACCAACGGTACGAGATTGGGTAATAATTTCATCAGTCTGGAAGTTTCCAGTAAAAGTCGGTGCAAATATCACCGCTTTTGTTGCACTCAATGTTAAATCTGAGGTTAACTCTTCAGTGCCAAACTTGTTAGGATTAATAACCAAACCAATACGACGATAGTCGTTATCAGTTGGGAAGTCACCAGATCCTTCATCATAGGTGAACTTAGTGTTTATCATTACACGGAAACCACCTAACTCAGTAGCAGGTGCTGCACCATGTCCCTCCACTGGAGGAATAACAACCTCGACACTACCACCAGTACCAGTTCCTGCACCAATACCGTTGACTTCATCGATGATTACTTTACCAAAGGTGTATCCACTACCACCAGATGTCACAGTAGCAGAAGCAATTCTACCACCATCAACCACAAGTGATACTCTACCACCTACACCGTCTCCTTTAATGGGGACGTTTTCATATGTACCATTGTTATATCCTGCACCTGAAGATGCAATAATAACAGTATCAATCTCTCCACCAATAGCATCAGCAACAACTGCGGTGTCAGACAACACAGGCATATACTCATTGGAGAAGAATTTCAAGACTTGACCAACAGGGATCGTAAACATATACTTCCAACGGTAACCATCAGCAGTTGTGATAATTGAAGTGGAGGTACCAGTAGGCTCAACAGTAGAAGGTTTACCGTTAGGATCAGAAGGACTTGTCCCATTAAAGATGCACTTGTAAACCTGATAAGACGAGTTAACAACGTAGAAATCTGCGTCGTAAAGTTTCGTCGCACCCGATGATGCAGTTTTAGTCGAGGAGTAATCATGGCGGTACATATCATAAACATAACCCAATCCACCAGTAGTTTGCTCTGGGGGTATCCAGTCTGTCCTACGGATAACCTGCACAGTATCATTCGCTAACACTCTCTTCATAGAGATCATGTCAGAATAGTCATCTGAAAACTCTTGGAATGAATCTACTGGGTCTGGAGGTGCATTCTCGTTATCCCATGGTTGGGGTCTACCGATGAACACATACAAGCGATCCCTAGAAGTACCTGCCTCTAAGTCAGACTGTGTAGGTATAGGTCCCTCAAGTGCCTTGCGGAACCTTTCGGCAGTAAAAATTCTAAATTGGTCGGTAAGTAACGCCATTGTCTACGGATTGCCTTCTTTATATTTATAGGGGTTAATCATCTTCATTTCTGGCATACAAATCGTATGACACAGAGAAGATATAACATTGAGCACCAGAATTATTTCCTCTTAGCATTTCGCCATCTTGGAAATAGTATTTGTCAGGAGAAGCAACGAGGTTAGGGACAATACTTCTACCTATTAATGTAGTCTGGCCTGTCTTGGGTGTATTGGGTAAAACTTGAGTCATAGTTGCTTTAACACCACTGGTAATCCCTTCGATTTCTTCACCAGCTGGATTATATGCAGACCCTACTTGGAATTCTCCTACTACTATCTCGAATGTTGATGTGTGAGCATCACCATCTCCTAACTGACCCGCAGATTGGATAGTTGCTACTAAAGCATTAGGACTTCCATCATATATCTGATCACCTAATTGGAATAGAGTGGTATTTTGACCACCTAAAGTTTCCTCAATACCATATTTAGATGATGCAATACCACCATCTAAGTTAATCTGGTTTTCAAACTCAGTACCAGTGTTAACTAAGTCAATAATTCCATCACCAAATCGTTGCACACCTTCTTCATCGGTGTATTCTTCATCATTATCCTCAAACCTTCTGTTAAGGATCAAAGACAATGGGTCAGTAAAGGTAACTATATCTTCACCTTCCACTTCTAATAAAACATGTGGTTCAACACCTGTGCCAGATGCACCTGCGGTACCACCAACGAATGCTATAATTTTAGACTGTTCACTGGATCTACCACCATCAATAAATGCCAACTCATCAACTTGGAATACGAGATATAGTGCTCTATTAACTCTATCCCAATCATATACAATAGCAACTCTGTTATTAGAGGATTCAACAACCCTTCTAACCTTATCAGTTACATTGAAATCATAATTTGTTAATCCAGTATTAGGATCATCCTGTAGGTTATCTAAGATAACTTTCTGGTCAAATCTAAAGTTAACTCCTCTATCACATCCTGTGAATGAATCCCATGGGACGTAATCTGGGTTAACGTTTAAGTCAGATTCATCATGCTTAGAGGTTTTACCTGTATATCTGATAACCTCTCTACCTAATAGAATCTTACCTGAACCTGGGAAAGGTGCAGTTGACTCAACATATATGGTATTCTGACTGGTATCTACGTCAGTAACTAATCCTGTTAAATTAAATATCGTAGAGTTTAAGGATTGTCTGACTCTTGCTGACCTGATGAGGTTGGTATCTCTCGTGAAAATAATTTCTGGAGGAGTGCTATAACCTCCACCACCTGCCAATAGGTCAATGTTCGTAATGACTCCAAGGTCAATAAACGCTTCTGCTGTTGCACCTGAACCTCCACCTTTAATAATCTGTATGAGAGGAGGTGTCTCGAAGAATTCACCTTGATTAGTTAATGTAATAGAAGAAACTTCACCAAACTGAGATACAGCAGCAACACCAGTTGCACCCTGTCCTCCACCACCTGATATGATGATGTTAACGTCTTCTTCTGTATAATTTCTACCTTGCTCTTCAATCGCTAGACCAGTAACCAGTCCTGTAACAGGTACTAATTCAGCACCAGATCCACCACCACCTTGTATAGATGCTACTGCATCAAAATACTGGTCACCTGGAACTGTCATCTGAATGAAGTCAATTCCACCACTACCATCATCTTTTATGAATATCTGTCCAGTTGCTTTACCATCTGAAGTATCATCTTCGATGACTAATTTAAGTGGATCATATCCTTCACCTGGATCTAATACTTCTACAGCAGTTATAACACCAGCTTCACCTTCAATGACTGCTCTTAATACTGCATCCCTGATTGGTGTACCACAATTCTCAATTCTTAATCTAGGAGGGTCATTAGGATCGTATCCTTCACCACCATTGATCACATAAACGTCCCTTACCCCAGATACACTATTAAATATCGGAATAATTTGAGCACCAGATCCAGGAACAGTTCTTGTCATACGATTACAATGTTACCTACCATAGCGGGGTGAGCAGTACACTCATAAACATAAGTGGTACCAGGACTTAAAGTCTGTGGGATAGTATAATACTGGACTCCAGTAGTTGAACCTGTAATACCATTAGTAATGGCAGATCCACCTGCTGATGCTCTTATTTCAAATGGGTGAGCATTACCAGTTGTGTTAACGAATCTATATGTGAAACCTCTCATGAGGTATATTTGTGGGTTGTCAGTAGAAGTGCCAACTCCACCACCAGATAGTCTATATGCATTACTCATATTAGATGTAATGTCAAAATTGACGTGTGCGACTGCTGATATCCAGTCACTACCATCAAATATTAGTTGTTGTCCTCTAGTTGAAGTAGATGGTAAAGGTACATCTACATTAACTGTCAAAGTATTAGAAGTTGCTACTGATGTGCATCCTGAACCACCTGCAATATTCAGGGTAGAGGTTGACAACTGTGCAGTTGTGGTACCACTATCACCTGTTATTGTTTTATAAACTTCTTGGACTACGTTAGGTGCATCATTAGTAATTGTTAGGTCATCTCCTGCTATAGCAGTAGAAACTCCAGTGCCACCAACGAAATTAATCTGTGCTGTTGCACTATTTGCAGTCTTATTTCCTGAATCACTACCTATGACACTGTAGAGATTCTGATCAGGGTCACCAAGTGTCCCTGTCATTGCTATTGTGAGGGTGTCTCCGACGATTGTAGTCGAGATATTAGTGCCTCCCGCAACTGTAAGGACATCAGTAGGAGCACTAGCAGTAGTACTGCCAGTGTCAGCAGTGATTCCTTCAAAGAGGTTTTGAGTTGTGCCACCACCTCCACCACCTGACGAATCATCGTTAGCTGGTTCCCATTTGTTTGTTGATCCATTCCATTTAATAACTTGACCACCACTTGGACCGCCACCAACGGTCATATCAACGTCACCTAGACTACCTAATCCACTTTGCTCTGTTATTATTGGTACCCAAGCAGTGCTACTAGCAACTCTAGGTTTACCATCAGCAGAAACATAGGCAAACATACCATGATGACTGTTAACATCAGGTAAATCACCTACTGTTGGGAAATGATTTGAATATTTTAATTTTCCATCTTCACCATCGATATAAGTAAGAGCACTTCCAGTATTGGCTGCCCAAAACTTAACATCGCCAGTCCCATTGGGTTTAAGAGTAATGTCACCATTTGCACTTGATATTATTGAGAAATCATTTACATCTACATCTTCAGTAAATGAGTTAAAACCGCCCTCAGCAAACTGAGCACCATTCCATTTAAGTAGTTGTCCCTGTGTCGGAGACCCTACATTAATTTGAAGGTTGGTATCGTTTCCCAGATTGGTATACAGTTCGTTGATGACGCTATTCAATTTGATAGCACCATCCCTCAGACTGTCACCAGTCCCGTCGTTTGCCGACGAACCTATATTGAGATTTTGCTTTGCCATGAGTACAGTTTTCTACAAGGTTATTTAGGTACCATCATATGTTTGTAGCGTAGAGTCAAATGTTGACAATGTGCTATCGAAGCGATTATCAGTGCTTCCACCATCACCACCACCTGTGACAGTTAGAATTGCAGCTTGTGAATCTAATGGGGAGTTATCTGCTTGTACTGGTGCTCCCACAGGACCAGTAATACGACATCTATAACGATATCCAGTCATATAAGACAGTCCAGTCAACTGATATGTGTCAGTTGTTGCTCCAGTAACAGCACTGAATGCAAATCCACCGTCAGTAGACCTATACCATTGATAAGTAACTGGTCCGTCTTCTGGAGATATCTCTGTTTGGACAGTAAATGTTGCAGTTGCACCACTACTTACAGTTACATTCTGTGGTTGTAGTGTAAATGCTAGAGTTGGGATGACTGTGCCACCAGAGATAGCAAAACTATTACCCTGACCTGTATGGAAATGACACCAATACCAAAGTAAGTTAGGTGCAGTGGCAGGTACAACCCATTCCATTCTACGAGTGGTTGCTGCCTCGAATCCCATATGATATTGCATCATAGTCTTAGGTACACCATCCAATTTATAGGTAATACCCATCATATAATGGTCGTAACCAGCTAATTCACCATCTTCTCCAGGTGATACCATCAAAGGATGGTAAGTATCACCGAAGGTTGCATTAGAATCAGCATCTTGATTGAAGATATACTTCGTAGTTTCTCTCTCAAGAGCGAAATTAGCAGGTTTTTCAACACCATTGAAGTAGAATACACCTGTTGCTTGACCGTTTACTGAGTCTGTGCCCACTGTAACAGTAATAGTGACCTCTGGTAACTGTGCACCACCCTGTACAGGCTCATTAGTAAAGGTAGTATCAATAGTTTCTCTAGTTGTTTTACCAATAATGAATGGAAATTTAACAACATCGGTGTCATTTTCATCTACAGTGACGAAATATGCATAAGTTCCTGTTGTATATTCAGGTGTAGTGCAGAATCTACCATTACAAGTGTCTAAATCACCAACACCTTCAACAAATTCCCAGTCCTCCATTAAGGTTCCAGCAGGAGGGTTGTCAGATGAGTTGCCATAATCAGGTCTTCCTGGTATTTCAACGTCTCTAACACGATATGAAGTCCTCATTACACGAGGTGTACTAATATTATCAAAGGGACTGTTATATCCATAGGGTCCGTAAATAGGAAATCCATCAAATGCTATGCCTAAAATCTTAGAATGACCGTCTGGATGTCTTAAATTATCACCATTAAACTGTGTTGACCCATAATAATCATTATAACCTGCCATTGCACCATTATTATTCCAACAATCTATAAAATGTGGGTCGTGATAATGATACTGACCAGTTGTTTCTGGGTGTCCACCACAAGAATCTTCTCCAGAATCAACAAAAGGACTCTCTCCTGCTGCTATCCACTGAAAACCAGGAGGAGGGTTAAGTCCACCACCTGCTGATGGGTTAAAAATAGTAACTCCGTTACCTGCAATTCCTATAGCACCTAAAGGTGTAGCAGATCTGGAATTTCTTGCATCGAAATATTCATATGTTCCTGACACAGGAGTATTTTCCTGTGTATCCATAATCAAATCAAGTCTATCTGATGTTGCTAACCAGAATTCTCCTTCTATAGATGTAAAAGTTGTACCTCTATAGATAAATCTTTTCTTCAGACCATCACTGAATACGAATAAAACTTCATCGCCAGGTTGGATAAAGTTACCAGTAAAGACATTTAAGTCACTAGAGATTAACGATATCGACCTAATGAAACCGTCATGCGTATACTGATTAGAATTAAAAGTCCTAGTAGGTCCAAATGTTCCTCCACGGTATAGGAAGTCATGATCAAAGTCCTGCTCTGTAATTGTATTGGAGTTATTATCATTAGGGAACACACCAGAAGCAACAGGAGATGGTAATCCATCTGCTGCTACAGTAAGTATCTGGGTTGCTGAGTTAAATGATGCTGTACCTGCCATGAGATTATTTAGTTGTCGTCAAAGATAAGGTCTGGAGTGAAGTTACTCAAGATAGTAGCACCAGTCTGGACACTCAATGTAGCAGAGAGTGAGTAAACTGGGATTGCACCTGCTGCTGTGATAGCGACTCTATATTCGTCACCATCATCTGCTTGTTGTGTGATAGAAGTATTGTATGTTGCTTGGTTAGCACCAATGATGTTGCTCCAAGTCTGTGTACCATACTCCT
>CEQT01140705.1_pt1 | contig 24903 bp, 7 predicted proteins | sample 530951 | NCBI WGS metagenome assembly CEQT01 (sample SAMEA2621132, study PRJEB7988) | marine metagenome | biome: marine biome (ENVO:00000447); feature: surface water layer (ENVO:00002042); material: "saline water (ENVO:00002010), including plankton (ENVO:xxxxxxxx)" | depth 5 m
CAATTTCTGTTAATAGCACAAAAGGATTTCCAAATCAATATGGTTTATTAAAGATTAATGATGAGATAATAACTTACACTGGAATTACCACAAATACATTTACTGGTTGTGAACGTGGGTTTAGTGGCATTACAAGTTATCACGCAGATCTTGAGCAAGAGAATTTGGTTTTCTCAACATCCATTGCATCCGAACATCAATCATCAACTACTGTTGAAAATTTATCAGTTTTATTTTTAAAAGAATTTTATGAAAAAATCAAATCAACAATAACACCAGGACTCGAAAAAACAAATTTTACAACTGACTTAAATGTTGGTAACTTTTTAAAGAATTCTAAATCATTATACAGATCAAAAGGAACAGATGAATCTTTTAGAATATTATTCAGAGCATTATTTGATGTAGCTGTCAAAGTTATAAACTTAGAAAATTTTCTTATAAAACCATCTTCAGCAAAATATATTAGAAGAGATGTTGCTATTGCTGAAGTTATTTCTGGAAATCCACTTTTACTTATAGGGCAGTCTTTATTTAAAAGTGATTTAGACACAGATATTAATACATCAATTTCTCAAGTTGAACCATTTAGTAGAAATGGAATAAATTACTTCAAATTTGAACTGTTTGTTGGATTTAATAATGAATCTGAAATATCTGATGATTTTACCATAATTCCTAATACAAAATGCCTTGAGACAGTATCAAAAGATTCATCTGTTGTTACAGTAGATTCAACCGTTGGTTTTGCAACATCAGGAATATTAGTTTCAGGATCAAACACATTTTCTTATGGTAGTAAAACAATAAATCAATTTTTAGATTGTGAAAATGTACCAACAATTTCACCAACTGACAATATTAGATCAAGTGAAAATTATTATAGTTATGAAAACGGAGATTTAGAAAAAAAAGTTGAACTAAGGTTTACAGGTGTTTTAAAAGAATATGAAAGCATTGCATCATTTGATGTTGAAGAAGGTGATGAAATATTTGTAAAAAATGTGGGTGATAAGATATTAAATCCCACCTCTGGTAGATATCCATACGTTATTAATGATACTACTCTTGAAACAAATTACAAACAGGTATTTGCAAACTCTTGGGTTTACAACACTAGTTCTACATATGAAATAGAAGAATTTGGTAGCAACTCAACTTTGACTCTGTTTACTGAAATTGATAAATCAAGTTTGAAACAGGGTGATAGAGTTGAATTACTCAAATCAGGGACAAACGAAGTTGTGTATCCTTTAGGTGATAATGATACTCCATATATTAGTAAAGTTAATGATGATACTATTACTTTAGAAAGATTTAATTTTACAAGAGTATCTGGTGAGAGATATAAAATAAGAAGAAAAGTTAATAAAGCATTCACATCAAATAATTCAGCACAAATATCATTTGGTAATAATAAAATAACATCAGATATTCAAAATTTATATATTGATCAAAATAATGATTTTGCCTATGTCGCTTCAAATTCTTTACCATCTTACAATGAGACTTTAATTACAGAAAAATTTCCTTTTACAGAATTAATTGATGTTCCAATAAATGAAAAAACTTTAAGAATTGGATTGAATACTGAGGGTCAATTAGGTGATAAAAATAATGTAGAAGAATTTACTACAATAACATTTGATGATAATGTTAGTTATTTAACAGGCACAGAGGTATTCTATCAACCGAGTGGTGAACCTTTAGTTGGACTTGAGACAGGTTCTTATTTTATAAAGAATAATATTGATGGTAATTTAAAAAAAATTAAATTATACAATTCTAGAAGTAGCATACCAAGTGATTCATCCTTATCTTTTACAGCACCAACAGGAATTTCAACTCATACTTTTACATTAATTGATCATAAAGAAAAATTAATAACACCTCAAAAACTATTGAAAAAGTTTCCTTTAAGAAGGGATTATACTACTGGATTAGATGAAAAAACAAATCCAGGTGCAATTGGCATGTTAGTAAATGGTGTTGAAATATCAAATTACAAATCAACTGATAAAATATACTATGGACCTTTGGATTCAGTATCTGTTTTAAGTAGTGGAGATGATTTTGATGTTGTTAATGAACCTAGTTTTGTAGTATCAACAGGAATAGGAACAACTGCACTTATTCAACCTGTAATCGATGGATCTGTTAAAAATGTTTTAGTTGATCCTCAAGAATTTGATATAAATGAAGTTGTTTCAATAGGAGTAACTGGAGGTAACGGTAAAGGTTGTATTTTAGAACCAATTATTGTAAAAAGATTTAGAAGTGTTATCTTTGATTCACGAAACACACTTATTGGAGGGGGAATTAATACAACACTTAATACAATAACATTTTTAAAGGAGCATGGATTTGTTGATGGAGAGGAAATAATATATGATACTCAAAGTAAAAATCCAGTATCAACTGCCACCACAACTTTATTTAATGGTGCAGCATATTTTGCATCAGTTCTTAATAACAAAACAATAAGATTATATAATAATGCAGATGATCAAAGCACTTCTACAAACCCAATTAATTTAACCTCTGGTGGATCTGGTGTTCAAAATTTTAGAGTAAGTAAGTCAAAAAATAATTTATCAGAGATAAAAGTAATAAATTCTGGTAAAAATTATAGAAATAAAAAATTACTAGTAAAACCAACCGGTATTGTAACTAATTTTAATAGTATAAAATTTAATGATCATGGATTTGAGACAGGTGATATTGTTCAATATTCTAGTGTTGTGGGACTGGGAACTACACAACCTCAATTAATATCAGGATTGAGCACCACCACAGATTATTTTGTTAAAAAAATAGACAAAAACTTATTTAAATTATGTGACGCTGGTATAGGTGCCACGATTACGGATAATTTTACAAGAGAAAATTTTGTTGACATTTCATCTACAGGAACTGGATTCCAACAATTTAGTTATCCAGAAATAAAATGTTTTATAGATTTTAACAGTGTTGGGTTAGATCCAAGTTCACTTCAGACAGTTGAATTGACTCCTGTTGTCAAAGGAAAAATAACAAATTTATATCTATATGAAAATGGAACTGGTTATGGTTCAACTATTTTAAATTATCATAAAAAACCTAGTATATCAATAAAGAATGGTAAAGATGCAGCACTGAAAGTCAATGTGCTTAATAGTCAGATAGATTCAGTTAGTGTTGATTACGGTGGACAAGAATATTTTTCAACTCCAGAATTAATTGTCAATGATACTAACGGTTCTGGAGCAGTTGTAAGACCAATTATCACAAACCAAAGAATTACCGATGTAATAGTTGTTAATCCAGGTTTAGGATACTCAACTGATGCGACAATTACTATCAAACCCACTGGATCCGATTTTATCTTTGATACATCTGTAAGATCTTTAACTCTTAATAAAAATTTCGGTAATGTTAAAAATTTAATTTCAAAAGGTGAAGGTAAATTAAAATATTCTATATGTGGTTATAGCACTGAAACATTTGATGACGGAGGAGCAGAAAAATCAAAAATAATAGGTTGGGCTTATGATGGTAATCCCATTTATGGTCCTTTTGGATTTAAAAATCCAGTTGATGCATTGAATGCTACAACAGGTGATATTGAAAGATTAAAATCAAGTTATGTTGTGGATTTAAATTATATTGATAGACCAGTAGGGTTTTCTAGTCAATTCTTTGTTGAAGATTTTAAGTTTGATGATAGTGGAGATTTAGATGAGTTTAACGGTAGATTTGAATCCAATTTTGATTTTCCTGATGGTGTTTATGCATATCATGCCATCGTTGATAAAGATGGTAATCCAGAATTTCCTTATTTTATTGGTGATAAATTTAGATCAAAAACCATTGAAGAAAACTTTACAGATTTTAATCAATCTTTCGATTTAAATAAATCTGGTTTTAGAAGAAATACATTCCCATACAAAGTATCTGAAACTTTTGCAGATAATGATTTTTTAGTTGAAACAAATGAAATTACACAACAAAAAAGTATTGTAGAGTCTGTCTCAACAGGACAAGTAGAAAAAGTAGAAATTATCAATTCTGGTAAAAATTATAAAGTTGATGATAATTTATTTTTTGATAATACTGATACAGAGGGTGATGGATTATCTGTAAGAGTGTCAAAATTGAAAGGTAAAGATATAGTTAAACTTGATACAAGTGTTAGTCAAACTGATAATGCAATTTTAACATGGAATCAAGATGAAATAATTATTGATACTGGTATACCTCATCTATTAAATGATAAAGATTCAGTCGTAATATCAGGTTTATCAACAAACTTATTTAATATTGATAGTTTTAATGTCATTGGGGTATCCTCTTTTACATCAAGGAGTATATCAACTATTAATGGCACAGCGACTGTGGGTTTAACAACAGAAATAATGGTGTCAAGTATTCCTGAAAATATATCGATTGGTGGAAGTATAAGAGTTGGTGTAGAAACCATGACGATTTTGAATGTTTTTGATAATAATGTGTTAAGAATAAAAAGATCGATGACAGGCACTTCACATACAGCTACATCAATCATCAGTTTTTTACCTAATACGTTCACAATACAAAAAAAACTACCATTTTTTAAATCATCAAAAAATCATAAAGTTTTCTTTAATCCAAAAGAATCTGTCGGAGTTGGCACAACACCAGGATTAAATCATGAGACTTCATTTGTATTTTTAGACAAAACTGTTAATCGAAATATATTGACTCAAAATATATTACTTGAAAATCACCCATTTTATAATAATCAAAAAATAAATTTAACAATACCAGGTGGTGCAGCACAAATTTCAGTATCTACAACACCTACATCATTCCCATTTAATCTACCTACATCAGATTTATATGTTGTTAACACTAGTAAAGATTTAATTGGTTTAAAAACAGGTTTATCACCATCATTTGATCGTTTATTTTTTAGATCTATTAGTGGGGGTAATGATAATGATGAATACCTATTCCAAAGTGAATTTAATCAAATTACTGGAGATGTCAAAAAGTTTAATACCAGAGTTACTTTAAACACTTCACACACTTTACTAGAAAATGATGAAGTTACTTTGAGTGTCAAACCAAATCTAACAGTTGGAATTGGAACTTTAAATAAAGTAATTGTAAAACGTGACTTAGAAACTGGATATTTACTATTTGATCAGATAGGATTTAATTCTACAGGAATAAACACCACAACAAATACATTCTCAATTCAATCTCATAATTTAAAAACAGGTGATAAAATTAAATATAATTCTGATACTCTACCTGAAGGATTGTTGGAAAAAGAATACTATGTTTTTAAAGTTGACGATAATAATTTTAAATTAACAGAAACTTATAATGATTCTCAAAGCAAACCACCGTTAGTGGTTGGATTAGGATCAACTGGAGGATCAACACAAACTATTTCAAAAGTAAATCCAGAAATAAATGTAATTAATAGTAATACTCTTGATTTTGATTTATCAGATTCATCTCTAAATGGATTTGATTTTAAAATTTATTATGATAGTGATTTTAAAAATGAATATTTATCTACAAATGACGCACAGTTAAAATATACTTCACCAAATAATAGAACCATATATTCAGGAATCTATCCAGATTTCACACCCTCAAAACTATACTATAATTTAGAAAAATCTGGGTTTATAAGCACTGTTGATACTGGGGTTGTAAATCATAACCAAATAAATTATTCAGATAGTAATTATAATGGAGATTATATTGTTTCATCGATAGGTTCAACTACATTTGATGTATTTTTAGACAAAGAACCTGAAAGACTATCATATGACAGCAACAGTTCATTATTAACAAACACAGGAACCTTTATAAAAGGTATAACTTATAAAACAACTTCTAAATCAACACAGGATGCCATAGGAGACGTTCAGTTAGTATCTGGTGGAACATCATATAAAAAACTACCTAAGTTAGTTGGATCATCATCTACCATTGCCTCAGATGCAACTCTGGATTTATTATCTAATTCTATTGGAAATATTAAACAAATAAGAATTTTAAATAGTACTTTTGAATACTCCACAGATAAAACTTTAATTCCTGATGCTCCAGTATCTCCACTTATAAGAACTTCAAATGGAAACACAATTGGGATTGTAACTGTAACTTCAGGAGGTGAAAATTATACTGGTGAACCTAGACTTATTATCGTAGATTCAACATCAGGTTTTGAAATTAATAGTGGTTCTTTAGAACCTGTAATGAATCAAAATACTATATCACAAGTGTCGATAAATGAAAAACCAAATGGATTACCAGATGATGGTGTAAAGATAATATCAACAAATAACACAAATGGTGTATCGATAGAAAAAGTTCAATTTAACGCTAATGTTGGATCTGCATTTACATGTATTATCTCTACTCCTTTGAATGGATATAACATAGAACCATTTGCGATAGGTGATGAAGTTTTTATAGAGGGTATTGAAAAATACATCGCAGTAGATGAAGATGGAGAGGAATTGCCTTTTGATGGTACTGGACATAATTCTTCAGACTACAGGTATTCTTTTTTAAGGGTATCAGAATATAATAAAACTACAAATCCAAGAAAAGTAATTGTATCAGTGTCAGGAATATCAACTACAGGAATAGATTCCTTAGGAAATTCTTTAGGATTTAGTACATATGTTGGTATTGCAATTACAAATCAAAATAATTTTGCAACTATAATTAATAAATCTAGATATCCTGTTTTTGATTTTAATATTGTAAAGTCTGAATTTACACAAGGTGAAAGATTGAGGGTTAATGGTAAAATAAGAGATTTGTTTATATCGAAATATAATGATAACTTTATAAAAGTTACAGGTTCTTTTGATCTAAAAATAAATGATGTGATTATTGGTTTAGATTCAAATGCCAAAGCTGAAATTAGAGAAATTAGTAAAAGTAAAGGTATATTTAAAGTAGGATTTTCCTCTAGAAAAAATATTGGATGGGATGATGAAATTGGAAAATTAAGTATTGATAATCAAGTAACACCTAACAATGATTACTTCCAAAATCTCTCTTATTCTGTTAAGAGTGAAATACCTTGGACAAAATTTGAAACACCTGTTAATGAAATGCTTCACACTTCAGGATTAAAGAATTTTTCTGACACTGAATTATCATCATCATCTTCTGTTGGGATAGGATCATCTGCATCTACCGTAATCACTATAAATTTAATAGATCAAAAAAGAGTTGACAGAATAAAAAATATTGATTTATCAAGAGATAAAGATCCCACTACTCTTTCAAGTAAATTTTTAGAATTTAAAAATATAAGACTTAGTGATTTTGTTAGATGCGATACTAATAATGTTCTTACTATAGATGATATAAGTAAAGATTTTTCAAGTCAAGATGGAGATCCTGATACATTTTTAAATGTTTTTGATGTAGATAAAGAAAAAACATTTACTAATTTACTTGTTAGAATAAACAGTATTGATAAAGAACAATTAGAGTTACAAGAGATAATAATATTAAAATCATTTGAAACTAATGGATCTACTCAAAGTAAATCAAATGTTTTGATTACCAAATCAAAATTAAATAATTTTGGAACAAATGAAATTACTATTAATGATGAAACTATTGGTGATTTTTCAATTGATATTAATGATGCTGGTGAAAATATTTTAAGATTTAATCCTAAAGATAAGTTCGATACTGACTATGATTTTAAAATTATTAAAAATAATTTTACTTCTGCAACAAATTCAACTAATCGTCTTATCGGTATAGGCACGTTAGGTTTAGGTGTTATAAAACTCATGTCTTCAGACACGGTTTCTGAACCTGGAATTACCACTTCAATTATATCTCTTCCGTCAGATGAATATGAATCATATTTTGTAAATACGCAAATCATTAATAGTGCAACAGGTGAGATAGAATTTGTAGAATCTTATTTGACTCATGATAACGTTAATTCTTACTATTCAGAGTATTATGTGGATAGCAATAGCACTAATTCAAGAATTGGTTCATTTACTGGTGATCTATCAAATGGAAATCTAACATTAAGTTTTTATAATAATACTCAAGCATCAGAACCAATATTAATTAAATCAAAAATAATAGGCATTGGAACAACTGGATCAGGTAACGGTGAACACAGATTCTTATCAAATGATCAAATAGGGGGACAAGAAAGAAGTATTTCATATCAAGGTATAACAACAACGGGTATAGGAACTACTTCAATTATAGATTTAGATAAAAATTTATTTAATACATTTAAATCTGTAGTCGAGGTAAGTATAGGATCATCCAAAGCGTTGCATCAAGTTTATTCAATACATGATGGAACTCAAATTTTCACTCAACCCGCACAATTCTTATCAGTCGGGTCTATATCATTATTTGATGATAATGTTGGATTAGGAACATTTGGAGGTGTATATGACTCAAATAATATAAAAATTAATTTTTATCCAGATGATTTAACTGGTATATGCACAGTAAAAACATTTAATCAGTGTTTTTACACTTTAAATGATACTGAAAATATAGCAAATGATTTAAATTACGGAACAATAGAAGAGTCTATTGATTTAAAATCATTCAATGCAATAAATGGTGTTAGAATTAATAGAACTAATTTTGATCTTAAATCCAATAATATTCCTATTTTTAGTAAAACTTTTAATCCCTCAAACGATTTAAATCCATCAACTGGTGAATTTACTATAAATGAACATTTCTTTAGAAATAACGAAGAATTATTTTATAAACCTGCATCAACAGTTGTTGGTGTTGGAACTTCATCATTAGTATATAAAAACACCTCCGCAGGTATCAATACAGTTTTAACTGATTCTTCTAGTTTATTCTGTATTAAAACTGGTGAGAATACTTTCCAAATATCAACAACAAGAGCAGGAACTGCAGTTACATTTACTAGTTTAGGAGAGGGTAATGCTCATAAGTTTACAATGTCCAAAAGAAATGAAAAATCAATTATTACTGTTGATGGATTGATTCAAGATCCCATATCTCTTAAAAATTTATCACACACTTTACTTAATAATGGTGGAAATATTGGTGCATCAAGCAGTATTTTTGCAATATCAGGTATTTCTTCCGTTTTGGTTGAGGATATAATTAAGATTGATGATGAATTAATGAAGATAAACAATGTGGGTGTAGGTACATCGTCTGCAGGACCAATTTCACCGGGCATTGGAACATTCCCATTAGTTCAGGTAGATCGTGGAGTTCTAGGAAGTGATGCATCATCTCACTCTGAATCAACAACGATAAACTTTTTTAAAGGTTCATTTAATATTGAAGAAAGCACTATACACTTTACGAATCCACCAATAGGAAATCCACAAGGATCAGATACAATAAGTAATCTACCATTCCCAAGATCAACATTTGCTGGTAGAGTATATTTTAGAAATAATTATGATACAAACATTGTTTTTGATGATATTTCTGATAGATTTACAGGTATAAACTCTTCTTTCCCTCTTACAGTTGGAGGTGCAAATACGGTTGGAGTTGGAACCACTGGAAATGGATTAATGTTGATAAATGGAATTTATCAAAATCCAACTACATTTAACAATCCATCTGGTAATTATAATATTTTTGAAGATAGTAACGCAGGAGTAACAACTATCGCATTTACAGGATTAAAAGTTGATAATGAACTCGTAATAAGTGATGAAGATGTCAATCAAAATCAACTACCTAGGGGTGGAGTAATTGTATCATTAGGATCTACACCTGGATTAGGATTTGCACCTTTAGTAGGTGCTAAAATAAGACCTGTATTAGATAATGGACAAATTAGCAATATTGTTGGTGTCGCAACCACAGGTTCATCTCTTGGTATAATCACTGCATTTTATAATAATAATACTGGAATTTTAACTATAAAAACTCAAACTGATCCAGACTGGGTATTCGGTGAACAGAGTCAAGATGAAGTTCAATTAAATAATTTACCTTTCTCTGGTGGACTATCAATTGGTGGTACATTTTCTGTGGTTTCAGTTGGAGCGACCAATGTCTTTGGTGTTAATATAGGAATTAGAGAAACAACTCATGAATATCAAGGTGGAGGAGAAGTGTTGCCATGGTATGGTGATCTGACATTTGGATCTGGTTATCATGGAATAGGTGGTATTGGAGTTACTGTTGTTGATCTTGGTTATGAGCATCGTTTTATATCTGCAAATAATGGGGCAATCAATAGAAGCAGTGATAATGCACAGTTAACACCAACTAAAGCATTATATAATCCAGTATCCGGTGTAGTAACATTTACTGTGGCAGATCATGGATTATCCACAAGTGATAATATAACTCTTGATGAATATTCGTTAATATTCAGATGCTCTAAAGACAATTTCTTTACTGATCATCCTTATCCTAGACCCACTGATCCTGCCGGAGGAAGTGCATCATTAAGTGTCACAAAAGTAAATGATGATGTATTCAGTGTGAATGTAGGGACTAATGTTGGATCAGGTGCAAATATTACTGCTGTGGCAGGTCTTGGTGGTACAGCAATATTTAATATTGCAGCACAAGGTTCAAATTATAAAGATCCTAAGATATTCGTATCATCTCCATCATACTCTGGATTAGGTATTACTGGTTTATCAAGACTTGGAATAGGTGAAACATATGACACTGGGAAAAATATAACCATAGATTTGAATGTTGGACCAGTGTCTACTAACGTTGGTATTGGTTCTACATTGTTTGAGGTTAAAAACTTTAAAGTGAACGGAAATGGAAACGGGTTTAAATTTGGTGATAAATTTACGGTAGTTGGTCTTGTTACTGATATAAATCTTGATTCTGCTATTACAAATTTTGAATTAGAAGTTGTAAGAGTATTTAATGATAGATTTACTTTTTATCAATTTGGAGAATTTGATTTTATTGATTCTATTAGACCCCTACAAAATGGACAAAGGGTAAGATTTCCTATTAAATATGATGGTGAACAATTAAGTATAGAGGAGGGTCAGAATTTTACTGGTGATATTTCAAATATATTAATAATTTTTAGAAACGGAGTTCTTCAAGAACCAAATAAAAATTATATTTTTGAAGGAGGAACATCATTATCGTTCACAACTCCCCCAGAAAATGATGATGATATTCAAATATTTTTCTATAGAGGAACAATTGGAGAGGATTCGTTACAAGTAGATGCTGAAACTGCACCTATAGAAAAAGGTGATTCAGTTCAAATAGTAAAAAATCCAGGCATTCCTAATAGTGTCTCACAAGATTCTAGAGTAATTTTTGATATTAAGGATTCTGATGAAGTTGAAACAAACATTTATTTCAATCAAGGTATTAATGAAGTAGATTTCAAACCCTTTGATTTGTTGAAACAAAAAAGAGATTTAGCAGTAAATGATGAAAAATTACCTAAAACAAGACAATTGATTGAAACATTGGTATTTCCAACCGCAAAAGTAATTGGAAATGTGACAGATTCTAGTTCAGATATATTTGTAGATGATGCATCATTGTTTAATTATGAGGATGAGTCTAGTCCTAATTTTGAATTAAACTTAATATCGGGTGTAACAAATCCAGTAGCAGCAGCGTTTACAGCTGTTGTTTCAGGATTAGGAACAATACAATCATTAGATATAGTTAATGCTGGAAGTGGATATACAGAGTCCTCAATACAATTATCAATAGGTATACCAACAACAGGAATTCCTTTAAATCATGTTGGAATAGCAACCACTGCAACTGCAACTGCAACTATAACAAATGGATCAGTAAGTTCATTTGATATCACTAATCCTGGTTTGGGTTACACAAATACCAATCCTCCCAAAGTCCTTGCTCCTAAGTCACCCGTGGTTGACGAAATAATTACAGGAACTAATATAATATTTGAAAACGTTTCTGGTATTATAACAGGTATCGGAACAACTGTATTTAATTCTTCTTTAGCGATAAAATTCACAGGAATAAATACTGAGGGTTTAGGTCCTATCGCAATTGGTGATCCTTTATTCGTGTATGATACAACCGTTGGAAATGGAATTACATCTACTGATGGAGCAGATACGAATATAGTTGGTATAGGAACAACTTTTGTTGATAATGTTTATGTAGTTGCAGGTTTAACAACAATTGGAGTTGTTGGTGGTGCTAATACGATCACCGGAATTATAACGTGTACAATTGATTCTAATAGCACTGTCTTTCCAACTATAAATACTGCAGGTATACCCATAGGTAAATTTTCTCTTGGGAAAATATCGAGTTTGACTAGATCCTTAAATCCAATATCAATTGGAGTCACAGGATTGACTGTGGACGTAGGATTATCTACTTTCCCGATCATAATTAGACGATCAGGTAATGATACTCTAAGGAAAACAGGAGCATTAGAAACCAATCTTATTTAATGATGTATAAATATCTAAAAAAACAATAATAATGCCAGCAATTGTAACAGATCAGTTTAGAATATTCAATGCTAATAATTTTGTTAATTCAGTATTAACAGGTGATGATTCTTACTACGTATTTTTAGGATTAGTAAACCCATTTGGAAAAATACCATTTTCAAATACGATTGTGGGATTTGGTAGAACTTCAAATTGGCAAACTGAAACACCCGCACCAATTGATAATTTACAGTATCTTAATCATTATAGAGACACTATGCTTTTTGGAAAAAAAGTTAATAGTGCAAACATACGTAGAGTCGTAAAGAGACACAATTGGATATCTAATACCAGATATGATATGTATCGACATGATTATCAAACAATAGTAAACCCAGCTCCGAATAGTGATACAGGTAATTTGTTTGATTCAAATTTTTATGTTGTAAACAGTGATTTTAAAGTTTATATATGCATTGATAACGGATCTAGTGGCACAAATATTAAAGGTAATGTTTCTATAGATGAACCAACATTTACTGACTTAGAAGTTACTGCTGCTGGAACAAGTGGTGATGGTTATTTATGGAAATATCTATTCACTGCTTCACCATCTGATATTATTAAATTTGATTCAACGGAGTTTATTGTTTTACCTAATGATTGGGAAACATCAACTGATAGTCAAATTCAAAACGTAAGAGACGCAGGTGATTCTGATGTAAACTTTAATCAAATAAAAAAAGTTTATATTGAAAATGCAGGTAGTGGTGTGAGTCCTGTGTATCAAACAGGAACATATGAAGTTGATATTTTAGGTGATGGGTCTGGTGGAAAAGTGCAAATTGTTGTTGATACAACTGGAAAAATTTCAAGTGCTAAAGTCTCATCAGGAGGTTCAGGTTATACTTTTGGTGTGGTAAATTTAGGAACAGTTCAAATAAATCCTGCAGGAAGTTTAAGTGCTGATAATGCAGCAAAATTAATCCCGATTATACCACCTTCAAAAGGACATGGGCATAACATATACAAAGAGTTAGGATCTGATAAAGTTTTAATTTATGCAAGATTTGATGATTCTACAAAAGATTTTCCAACAGATACTAAATTCTCTCAGATTGGGATAATTAAAAATCCAACTCAAATTAGTTCTGGAAGCACGTTTACTCTCAATCAGTTTAGTTCATTATCTTCCTTAAAATTATCCTCTGATATAGGAATAACTCAATCATTGGTTGGTGTTGGAATTACTCAAACAACAACAAATGGAGATATTGCAAGGGGATACATAGCATCATATGATAAAGAAACAAAGGTTTTGAAATATTTTCAAGATAGATCTCTACATTTTGTAAATGGTGTAGATCAAACCGACAACACTAGCATATCAAAGCAATCTAAAGTAGTTCCATTTGAATCAACATCTGAATCTATTATATCAGATAATACAGATCCTGATCTACAATTCACAAAATCCATTGACACTAATTTTAGTGGTATAACAACAGTTGTTAATAACAAAATAATAAACTTAGGAGTCAATTTTACAGATGGGATTTCTCAAGAGGAGATAAATAAAAAAACAGGGGATATTATCTATGTAGATAATAGAGAATTGGTCGAAAGAAACTCTAGACAAAAAGAAGATGTAAAAATCATTCTTGAATTTTAAGTAAAATGAAACAAAAAACAAATTTAAATACAAGTCCATATTATGATGATTTTGATCAATCTAAAAATTTTTACAAAGTTCTTTTTAAACCTGGATTTCCAGTTCAAGCAAGAGAGTTAACTAGTTCTCAATCAATATCACAAGATCAATTATCTAAATTAAGCACATACGTGTTTAAGGATGGAGCAAAAGTAATACCCGGTGATACATCATTTCAAGATAATGTAAGAGCTCTAAAAATAAATTCTACAAACTTCGGTGTTGACGTATCTTTATATATTAGTAATTTAACAGGTAAAAAAATTACAGGTCAATCTTCAGGGATATCTGGAAACGTAAAATTTACATCATCTGTGATCGATACGAATAATAATAATCAAATTATATTATACATTGATCAAAAATCTTCTGGAAATACTTTTAGTAGTTTTGATACTTTTCAAGATGGAGAATCTATAACTTGTGATGAGAATATAACCTATGGAAATACAACTATTAATGCAGGAACACCTGTAGCATCTTTAATTTCTAATGATTCAACTGGATATGGATCTTTAGCTCATATTGATCAAGGTGTTTACTATTTAAGAGGTTATTTTGTTAATGTTAGTAAACAAACAATTATATTAGATCCTTTTGAAAATAAACCATCTTATCGTGTGGGATTACGAGTAGATGAAACAATTATTAGTGCAAAAGATGATAATTCATTATATGATAACGCTGCAGGATTTACAAATTTTGCAGCACCTGGTGCTGATAGATTAAAAATAAATCTTACCCTAACTAAAAAATTAATAAGTGATAAAAATGATACTGATTTTATACTATTATTCATAGTTGATGATGGTCAAATTAAAAAAGTTGGTGAAGGAGATAATAATCAATTAAATCTATTAGGTGATGTACTTGCCAAAAGAACTTTTGAAGAATCTGGAAACTACTCAGTCAAACCATTCATACCATCTGTGCATAACTCACTTAATGATAAATTAGGTAATAATGGTTTATTTTTTAGTGACCAATTAACAGATCAAAATAATACACCGTCTGATGATTTGATGTGTGTAAAAATATCACCCGGATTGTCATATGTCAGAGGACATAGAGTTTCAAGAAACGTTACAAATATAATTGATGTTGATAAACCTAGAGATGTAGGTATCGCAACAAACAGTGCGGTTGATTTTGAGATGGGTAATATTTTAAAAGTTAACAATGTAAGAGGTATCCCAAAACAAGGTACAGTTGTTAAATTATTTGATAATTTTGGAGGAACTGGAAGTATAATTGGAAGTGCGAGGGTTTATAGTTTTAATTTAGAAGATTCTGCATATACTGGAGCAACAACTACATGGGATTTAAGATTATTTGATATTCAAACATTCTCAACTTTAACTTTAAATTTACCTGTTGGTATATCTACACTACCTGAGGGATCATTTGTAAAAGGTAAAAGTTCAAATGCATCTGGATTTGTCAGACCTCATCACGCAGACATTGTAGGAATTACAACTTTAAGTCAAACAGCAGGAACATTTATAAAAGGTGAAGAATTAACCGTCAATGGTATAGATTTAGGAAGATCTATAACTAATGTATCAGGAATTAATGTACAAAGAATTAAATCCATATCTCAACCAACTTCTTCAGGTTTCCCTAATATATCAGGAGATGGATTTATAGCAGACTCATCTTTAAGTGAATTTAATTTACCAAATGGTATTTCTAATGTTAATATATCTGCATCTAGTGGTGGTGGATCAGGGGTTTCAACTGTTACAGCAGGTGGACAAGCTTTTTCAGGTTTAAGAGTTGGGTCAGTGCTTAAATACAATCAAGTAGGTCTAAGTACTCAAACATTTAATAAAGTTTCAGAAATTTCGAGTGACGGACTATCAATAAAGATAGAGCCATTGACTACGGTTGCTGGTGTATTCGAGGGTGGATTGCCTTCATCAGATATTACTGCAGCAGAAATGAAGGCTATGGCACCCCTTGTAAGAGGTAATGGAACATTATTCCAACAGTTAAATAATTCAAATGTTGAATCTGTTGATTTATCACGTTCTAATCTAACTGTAACAAAACAAATACCTAGTAAAACTATAAGTAGTGGAAGCGTTTCTAGTAGTGTTGCAACTGATACTGATTTAACTAGTTCCAGTTTTATTTCTTTCGATCAAGAACGTTATTCTGTTCATAATGATGATGGTACAATACAATCTTTAAATTCTGATAATTTTACCACTAATGGCACTTCATACACACTATCAGGATTGGATGATGATACTGTTACCCTAAGTGCAACTTTATCGAAAAATGAAATAAAAAGTAAATTAAAAATATACAATAAAAGTCAAGTATATAATGTAAGATTATCACGAGATAGAACATCAGGTGTGAGTGGAAATATTAGTAATTCTGTTCAAGACGGATTAACATTTGATACAAGATATGGTTTAAGAGTTCAAGATGACGAAATATCACTTAATTATCCTGATGTGGTGAAGGTTTTAGGTATATTTGAATCTTTAGATGAAAATGATCCAATATTAGATACTTTAAGTTTTAGTGAAACTATTGATGTTGATAACAATGCTATTATTGGTGAAGATATAGTTAGTGATGATAAATCGGTTATCGCTAGAGTAATTAGCAAACCAACATCAAATCAATTATCTGTTGCTTATTTAACTTCCGAAAAATTTATATCATCAGATGATGTTACTTTTTCAGAATCAAATTTACAAACAAAAATAAAAGGCATTATAAACGTAGGAAAATTTAAGAATTTGACAAAATCATATACTTTGGATAAAGGGCAAAGAAATGAATATTATGATTATTCAAGAATTATAAGAAATAAGAATGTTCCATCTCCATCAAAGAGATTGTTAATAATATTTGACTATTATTCAGTTTCAAATAATGATGAGGGTGATGTATTTACAGTTTTAAGTTATGATAAAGATAGATTTAATTTTGATATTCCTACAATTGGATCATCTAGTGTCAGAGCAACTGATACAATTGATTTTAGACCAAGAGTTCCTGTATATAATATAAGCACCGGTTCAATATCACCATTTTCCTTCAGTTCAAGAGATTTTTCTACAATAAAACAATTTATCACACCTAATGAAAGTTTTACTTTAAATTATAATTTCTATTTACCTAGAATTGATAATTTATACCTTACTAAAAAAGGTGAATTTGTTTATGAAAAAGGATTATCCTCTATAAATCCAAAAGCTCCAGCTAGAAATGACCAATTGATGAAGTTGGCAACAATCAATTTACCACCATATCTTTATACTCCAGAAAATGCATCATTATTAATAACTGAAAATAAAAGATTTACGATGAAAGATATTGGAACAATTGAAGACAGAGTTTCAAATTTAGAAGAAGTTACATCTTTATCACTGTTGGAAACTAATGTACAAACATTGCAAATATTAGATTCTCAGGGTAGAAATAGATTTAAGAGTGGATTTTTTGTAGATCCATTTAGAAATAGAAATTTCTTGAATAATAGATTATCTGATGGCATAGAAGTTGATACATTTTCAAATGTCATAATACCAAAACGAGATCGTGTCACTGTAGAAGTACAACCAAAATTAGCAAATCCAGTGCCTCTGGTTGAATATGATTCAGAACTAAATCAACCGTTATTTGATTCAAAGGTTAGAAAAACAGGTCAATTAATAACTCTCGATTATCAAGAGGTGGAGTGGATCAGTCAAGAATATGCAACTAGTTTTGAGAATATCAACCCATTTTTGATACCAACATACATGGGAATAATAAAATTAACTCCTGCTTCAGATATATTTACAAGAACTATTGAAGTTGAAGGTCAAAAAATAAGGCAAGAAGGTACAAATGATACACAAAATTTAAATTTAAATACCACAATCAGTGGTGAACTGGGTGGAGATATTACGCAGGTTAATACTAGAACTGAGCAACTAAGATTAACTCCTGGTCAGGGACAAGCACAAGGAATTGCAAATAATTCAACACAAGTTTTTAGGGAGACTACAGGAACTAGCACAATAACTGGTCAATTGTCTTTGAATGGTAGTGCTTCTGATAGTGTGACTGTTTTAAATACAGACACTGTTATTAATAATAGACTTACATCAGAGACAGCACAATATATGAGATCAAGAAATGTGCAATTTGAATCTTCAAGTTTTCCATCATATACAAGATTTTATACATTTTTGGATAAAGAAACTATTGATTTTAATCCAAAATTAGTTGAGGTGTCACCTACAAGTGATGGAGCTGGTTCTGGAACTAGTAATTCCTCATTTGAAATTGGTGAAACAGTCAGAGCAGAAAACAATCAAGGTCAAATAATAGGTAAGTTTAGAGTATGTAAACCTGATCATAAATCTGGTCCTTTTAATAATCCAACTGAATCATACAGATTTAATCCTTATTCTTATCAGAATGATAATGCTGATATAGTTCCTCAAAATTACTCTCAAACTACACCGATTTTAAATATTGATACACTTGCATTATCTGATATATCAAATATAAATTATTTTGGATATTTAGATACAGGTTTTAAATTGGTTGGAGAAAATAGTGCATGCGAAGCTTATGTAAAAAATAAAAGATTAATAAGTGATGAAAAAGGTGATCTAATAGGAACATTTTTTGTAAAAAATCCAAATTTCCCTGAGAACAAAAAATGGAACGTTGGAACAAAAACTTTCTTATTAACTTCAAGTCCTGATAATGCAACATTCATACCAGGTGTTGATCCAAATATATTTGCCGCTCAAGTTCCATTTACATCTCAAGGAACAAGATTAGAATTTGAAAAACAAGTAATAGAGACAGTCAATTCGACAACATTCAATATCAATGCTGATTTTGAGGCAACTGTTGACACAAATATCTCACTTACTCAGGTTGATGAATTAATATTGGAGGCAGAATATTATGATCCCTTGGCACAAACATTTGTTATAGGTTCAAAAGATCCAAATACTAGAAATGCTCTCAATACTTCTGGAGATGAGAATGGTGCTTACGTTACCTCGGTGGAAGTATTTTTTAGAACAGTTGATCCGAACGCACCCGTAACTTTAGAAATAAGAGGAACAGATGAAGGGTCAAGACCTAATATGAACATCTTAAGAACGAAAACTCTTGATGCTGAAATTACTTTAAATGGGCAACAAGTAACTTTAATTCAAACATCAGAAGATGCATCAGTTGGAACTAAATTTACATTTGATGAACCTCTTTACTTAAGTCCTAATGAAACTTATGCAATCGTTTTACTTGCTGGAGATTCAGACAAATACACAGTATTTACAGGAGTTTCTGGACAAAGTGCCTTAAATCCTCAATCTATACCTGGCGCAACCGGAGGAGAATCAATACAGTATTCAAGGCAATACACATTAGGAGCACTTTTTAAATCACAAAATGGTGCATTATGGTCAGAGGATCAGGAACAAGATCTAACATTTAAAATGTATAAGGCTCAATTTGAAGAAAGTGGTTCATTATTATTACAAAATCAAGAATTGAACGATCTTGATTTATTAAATAATCCCATTGAAACATTCCCTAAAACTGGATCTATTGGAATTACATCTATTGGGTCACCAGCATCAGACACTTTGTCTGGAATACTGACCACTGGTAGAAAAATTTGTGGTATTAATTCTACAAGCACTGCTGTCATTACAGGTTTTGGTGCTAGTGTCTCTTCTGTTTCAATTTCTGATGGTGGTTTTAATTATGATGTGGATGGTACTGTTGATACTTTTGCTATAACAGGTGGTGGTAGTGGATTACAATTAGATATTACTGGTGTTACAGATGGTGCGATAACTGCGATAAATGGCACAATAGTTAATCCAGGTATTGGATATAAAGTCGGAGATGTTGTTGGAATAGTTACGAGCACTGTAGGAACATCTGGTGGACAGGGAAGAGGAGCACAAATTACGGTAGCAGGTATTACTGGTATTAACAAACTATTTTTAACTAATGTAAAAGGTGATAATAACTCGTTTGCTGGTAATGTAGGGACTGCTGTAAGTTTCTTTGATGATAGTAATTCAATCGTTAGTTTAGCAGGAACATTTATTACGACAAATGATTTGAATACCACAGGGGTAAATGCAGGAAACTTATTTAAGGTCAGACATGCTGGTCATGATATGTATTCTAATACTAATAAAGTAGGTTTGAAAGATATTACCGGTGATTCAGTTCCATCAGAATTAAGTGCAACATTGTCGAGCAGTGAATCTAGTAAAATAAGTGTTGCAAGCACTTCAGTATTTGCTAACTTTGAGGGAGCTTTAGTTAGTGGTATCAATACAGGTTATGTACAAATAGGCAATGAAATTATTGGATATGATGGTGTTGGTGTTGGTGAATTAAATATTGCCTCTGGTTCTGATGGAAGAGGAGTTGATAATACATTAACAATAAGTCATAATACAAATTCTTTAGTTACAAAATATGAATTAAATGGTGTTTCAATTAGAAGATTGGCAAGAAATGACTTAAACATCAATGAAAATAATATAGAATTAGATAGTCATTTTATAGAGTTTGATAGATCTAAAAATGGTAAAGACAGATCTACTGATACATTTAATTTCCCACAACTATCTTTCAATTCAGATCAATCTACAGGTGGAGAAATTGTAAAATCAAGTGGGAACATTTTATTTAATGCAATCAAACCAAATATTATAATTAATACTCCTGTGGGAGTTGATGGTGCAACAACAGATATTAATGCATCAATTAGAACTATATCAGGTTCAAGTGTGGATGGTAATGAAGCATCATTTGAGGATTTAGGTTATGAGTCTGTCTCAATTAATAATTTAAATTCATTAGACAGTGTTCGCATGATAGCATCCAAGTTAAATGAGAATCAGTATTTAAATAGTTTATCTGAAAATAAATCATTTACACTACTTTTGAATCTAACGTCAAATAATCCTAATTTATCACCATCAATTTCATTGTCACAAAATCCCAATGTTGAATTGTATATAAGTAGAATTAATAGACCTATTGGACTTGATAATTATGATACGAACGGTGAAGTTAATTCAATATTAAATGATCCTCATGCAGCTGCTTACGTTTCAAATACAATTAGATTATCAAAACCGGCAACATCACTTAAAGTCATTTTGAGTGCAAATAGACCTGCCTCTTCTGATTTTAGAGTGTTGTATAGTTTAAATAGAATAGATTCTGATGATGCATCACAGTCATTTGAATTATTTCCTGGTTATAAAAATTTAACAAATGTTGATCCTGATGATGGATTTGGTAATTTAGTTGTCGATCCAACTAAAAATGATGGAAGACCAGACGCATTTGTTCCAGCAAATAGATTTAATCAGTTTTCAGAATATCAATTTACTGCAGACAATTTAGATGAATTTATTGGATATACTATAAAAATAGTTATGTCTAGTTCAAACCAAGCAGAGTCACCAAGAATTAAAGAACTAAGGAGTTTAGCAGTAAGATGATCAAAGTAGAGGGACATTCAAATCTTTTTAGAGATGAAAAAACAGGTGCTATCATTAACATGGATAATAATGAATATGAAAAATACTTGAAGTTAAAAAGGAGAGACAGCAAAAAAGAGAGAGAATTAAGTAAAATGAAGAGTGACATTGAAGATATAAAAGATGCATTGTCTCAAATTATTAATAGTCTTAATAAAAACTAAATATAACTAGGATTATTATAAAAGTAGATGTCAGCAGTATATGTATCAAATCTAGTTATAAACGCTGGGTCAACTTTCAGCCAAACATTTGAACTAGGAAATACAGTGGATAGTTCAGCATTTAATTTAACTGGTTACTCTGTAGAAGCTCAAATGAGAAAACATGCAGGTAGTTCAGGTGTGACAACCTTTACCTCTTCAATAAGTGATGCAACAAGTGGAAAAATTTTAGTTGGACTAGCATCGACTGAAACGGTTAATATAAAACCTGGTAGATATGTGTATGACATAGTTGTAACTATAGGAAACACAAAAACTAGAGTTGTTGAGGGTTCTGCATTAGTAAGAGAGGGGGTTACAAGATAATGTCAGAAATTAATGCACAAGTAGGACCAACTCCTGCAATAAAAGTTTTAACGACAGCACCGTCGGTAAATCCTCAACAATCTGATAATGCTACTAATGTCATTGGTGGCATAGCTTCTGTAACACAATTATCTGTATCTGGTGTAACAACCCTTGGAATAATCACAGTTGCAAATGGTATTGTTTCATCAACATCTGGAGTTGTAACCTATCTAGGTGATGGAAGTCAATTGTCAGGAGTTGTTGCTACAGATCTAGGAGATGTAGGTGAATTAAATGTAAGTGGTATAACTACCTTAAATAGAATTAAAGTTGAATCTGGTATTATAACAGCAACAACTGGTGTTGTGACCTTTACTGGTGATATTACATCTTTAGATGGAGGATCTTTCTGATGGCAAAACCAAGCACAAGACAAGGATTAATTGATTATTGTTTTAGAAAATTAGGAGCTCCTGTTCTTGAAATAAATGTGGATGATGATCAAGTAGATGATTTAATCGATGATGCCTTACAACTCTTCAATGAGAGGCATTATGATGGTGTCGAGAGAATGTTCTTAAAATATCAATTGACACAAGAAGATTTAGATAGAGGAAAAGCAGCAAATACAAATGGTGTTGGTATCGTTACAACTACTGGTGAGTCAACAAATGTGAGTGGTTTAGGCACTATAACTTCTAATTTTTATGAAACATCAAATTTTATACAAGTTCCTGATGCTGTTGTTGGAATAGAAAAAATATTTAAATTTGATTCAAGCACCATCTCTGGTGGCATGTTTAGTATTAAGTATCAATTATTTTTAAATGATTTGTATCGTTTTAATTCTGTTGATTTACTACAATATTCCATGACAAAAACTTATCTTGAAGATATAGATTTTCTTCTCACCACAGATAAACAAATAAGATTTAATAAAAGACAAAATAGATTATACTTAGATATAGATTGGAAAGCACAAGAGGTTGATTCATATTTAATAATTGATTGTTATCGTGCTCTTGATCCAACTGAGTTCACAAAAGTATTTAATGACCCATTTTTAAAATTATATCTTACGGCATTAATAAAAAGACAATGGGGAATGAATTTAATTAAATTTAAGGGTGTTAAATTACCAGGTGGTATCGAGTTGAATGGTAGAGAGATATATGAAGATGCTGAAAGAGAAATTGAAAATATAAGGCAAAGAATGATGCTTGAGTATGAAGTTCCACCTCTCGATTTCGTTGGATAATGGCTTTAAATCCTTTCTTTTTACAAGGGTCTCAAAGTGAGCAGAGACTAGTTCAAAATCTCATAAATGAGCAACTTACAATTTATGGAATTGAAGTTGTATATTTGCCACGTAAAATAGTAAAAAAAGATCAAATATTAACTGAAATTCAGTCATCATCATTTACTGACAACTTTCTAATTGAAGCATATATCAATACATACGAGGGTTATTCTGGTGCTGGAGACGTATTAACAAAATTTGGTATGAGTTTGAAAGATGAACTTACAGTTACAATATCAAGAGAGAGGTTTGAAGATTTTATTTCTCCATTTTTAGGTAGTTTACCAGCTGACGAAATTGAAGTGTCTACAAGACCAAGAGAGGGTGATTTAATATTTTTCCCTCTTGGAAAGAGATTATTTGAAATAAAATTTGTAGAGCATGAAGATCCTTTTTATCAACTAGGTAAAAATTACGTATATCAATTGAAGTGTGAACTATTTGAACTACAGGATGAAATAGGTGGTTGGAATGAATTAACTAGAACTACAGAGATGATTGATGATACTTTACAAGATCAAGGTTACATTACAACATTACAACTAATTTCAGTAGGTTCAACTGCTGAAGTTGGAATTGGAACAACGACAGGTTATGTCCGTAAAATTATATTAAACAATGATGGATATGATTATTCAAAAATACCAACTGTATCAATATCAACTGCACCTGCAGGTGGAATAAATGCAACAGCAGTAGCTATCACAACATCAATAGCAGGAGCACAATCTGTTAAAGAAATATTAATTACAAATCCTGGCTCTGGATACACAGAAACACCAACAGTGACAATTGTAAGTGCTTCCTCCACTATCACTGGTGTTGGATCAACATCATATGGTGTTGGTGCTGCTGCAACAGCTGTTATTGTAACTGATTCTGCAGGTATTGGTGCAATAAGCATAGCTTCAAGTGGAAGTGGTTATGCGACTGAACCAACTTTATTTTTCAATACACCTACATCAGGTGTTGGAACTGCAGTGGGTAGAGTTAGTATAAGCACTGATGGATTTGTTACACAAGTTTTATTAGAAGATGCTGGTATCGGTTATACTTCCGGAACTGGAATCGCAACCGTTTCTCCACCACCGGTGATCACAGGAATAGGGACTTATGTCTTTAATGAATTGGTTACTGGAAGCATCTCTGGAGCAAAAGGCAGAGTTAAATCATGGAATACAAGCAATAATATTTTAAAATTAGGAACTACAGATGGCACTTTTGTTTCAGGTGATGTTGCCATAGGATCTACTTCAGATGCCAGATTTACTGTTGATTTTGTAGAATCTGCTGAGTTTGTTGATAAATATGATAAGAATGACGAAATAGAATCAGAGGCTGATGATATTATAGATTTCTCTGAATCAAATCCTTTTGGTACATTTTAATGTTAGGAACTTACTACTACCATCAAATAATT
>CEQT01136839.1_pt1 | contig 24732 bp, 33 predicted proteins | sample 530951 | NCBI WGS metagenome assembly CEQT01 (sample SAMEA2621132, study PRJEB7988) | marine metagenome | biome: marine biome (ENVO:00000447); feature: surface water layer (ENVO:00002042); material: "saline water (ENVO:00002010), including plankton (ENVO:xxxxxxxx)" | depth 5 m
CCTCCGACGATGTGTCTGACACCTCTACCGATACTTTCGCTGGACGTCCTCGTTTCTTCTTAATTACTTCAAACATTTCTTCTGGTATTTTTACCCCTACTTCCTTCGCATAATTCTCTGCTTTCTCTCGTGAAATCCCCTTCTTTTCTAGAACATTTCCATATTGAACCAGTTTTTTACCATCGGCGCCCGAAAAATCTTTCTTCATTCTATCTTCGACTGTTCCATACCTACACATTCCGTTGTTTTCTTGACGATTTTTTTCACATCCATCGCAATACTTTATTCCCGAACACGCTTTCCTTTCACATTGTGTAAATAAGCCGTTATTATACGTCAACGCCCAACAATCTCCTTCTCGAACTACACCCGTCCACGGCAACGGAACTGTCCCACGTTTTTTCCTGGGACCTCTCGGAGCGCCACTCGATGTCTTTTTTTTACTTACCGCATCCTCCCTAGGCGCAGGTTCTTTCTTTACATCCGATGTAGATTTTATAGTTTCACCCAATAACAACAAGGCTTCATCCAATTTAAACCCATATTTTTGGCTCAATACAGTAGCGCAATGTTTAGCTTGTGACGATAGTTCAGACATTCTGTTTTTGTCATACCCATATACACAAAAATTCCTTTCAATTTTTCAAATGACATAACGTGATTTATGACATAAATAAAACATTTTTTGTGTTTTCGATTTTTCGATTTCTAGCTAAAGTTGCTTGATAGAGAGAAAGTTTATTTTCGAGTTCGCTTATGATTTTTTCGTGATAGGGGCAAGTACCTACTTCATAGCATTCTATAAGTAATTTTAATTCTTTAATCTCTTCTTTTTGTTCTTTTATTTTTGAATAATATTTATTTGTCAATGAAACAAACTCCTTAGTGCGTTGAAAATTTTCCATTGAACTTTTATTAAGAGCAGCGATCTTCTCATTTTTTTCTTTTATTTTTTTTTTCATAAACATATATTTATCTATCACTATCCATAAAATTCCTATTCCTGCAATTACGATATGATGATTTCTCATACGCGTAACGAACGATTCTTCCATATAGTATTTGAAATAAATTATAAACAAAAAAGTAATTCAATTTTTGTTTATAAAATTAAAAAAAATCTAATAATTGCTAATTCAAAATATGCGCGCGGTAATCTCTCTAACTTAATACCCAACTAAAGACACGAATTTGATTGTACTGCCATCTTGGCGCAGAGTTGCCTAGTTTCTTTTGCTTTTTTGGAAATTATTTTTTGGTCGAGTTCTGCTTCAAGTTCTGGAAGACTGGCTCCTGGTTTTTCAAACCAGACACCAAGCTTTTCTTCGATATCCTTAAGTTTATCTTGTAGCTCGTCGATTTCTTGTGTCATATCTTCTTGATGTGCCATGTCCCATGCGCCAATGGTGCGGCGATTGGCGAGGACGCTGTTTTGGGTCTCTATGATTTTGCGAAAATTCTCTTCTATCGCGCGATGTTGCTCGCGCATCGTCACGTGATCTGCGAGGGCTCGTTCCATATACTCCCCTAGTGTTTTGGCGTATTCACTGAAATTAATTGCGAAACTTGTCACGATTGATGAGTCGCCATCTTTCTGCAATGCAGTAATAGCAGCTGTCGCATAAGACTGCATTGCGCGAAGCATAGTCTGATGCATTCTGAAGGTAATAGGAGACTCTTGTTGTGGATTCTCTGGAATCAATTCCCCTCCACCAGTTGCATCAGCAGGCCTGAGGACAGCAGCTTCAGCAGCAGAAATAGCGTTATGATTGAATTGTGACATGATGTAAGAGTTTGACTCTTTACTAAAATAGGGTGATGAATAGCTCATTCAAAACAAAATCACTTTCAATTTTTTTTTTCCATCACTCATTTATGGATTAACTAATTGAATAAGGTAAAAGATATAGTTAATAGGTTTAAATGAATTTAAAAAACGAGTAATAATAATTATAATGAATAATAAGAATAGTATAATACCCTGGGTAGAAAAGTATCGTCCAACAAATTTTGATGATATAGTATTAGACGCAACAAATAAGCATATTTTAAAAAATATAATATCAAAAAACTATTTTCCAAATTTGTTATTTTACGGTCCACCGGGAACTGGAAAAACAACAACCATAATTAATTTAATAAATATGTATCAAGAAACATACGGTCAAAAAAAGAAAGAATTAGTAATTCATTTAAATGCTTCAGATGATCGAGGGATAGACATAATAAGAAATCAAATAAATCAATTTGTAAAATCGAAAGGTCTTTTTACAAATGGAGTAAAATTTATAATATTAGATGAGGTAGATTATATGACAAAAAACGCTCAATACGCGCTAAAGCAGCTTCTTCAAATGTATATAAAAGATGTAAGATTTTGTTTAATATGTAACTATATTAGCAAGATAGATTATTCATTACAAAACGAGTTTACAAGATTAAGATTTGATAAATTACCGGACAAAAAGATTTTATCATTTATAGACAAGGTAAATAAAAACGAAAGCTTAAATTTAAATAAAACAGTGTTAATAAATATTCAAAATCATTTTAAGTCTGATATAAGAGCAATGATTAATTATATGCAAACGAATCAAGATAATTTAAACAATAACTATATTATAAGTAAAAAAAACTTTGATGTATTGTATGATATCATAAAAAAAAAAAATTCAAATGATATAAGTAAATATATAAATAACCTATCTTGTGATTATAATTTGGATAAAAAAAGTATAATCAAGATGTTTTTTAATTATTTAATAAAATATCATATTGATTTAATATCAAGAGATGCTTTATTATTTATGGAAAATTTATTACATAGTAATGTAAATGAAACAGATCTAGTTGTTAATTATTTTATACTAAAGATAGGATTATTATTAGAATAATTTTTTGGATTTTCACTATAGTATTTTTGCATACGTATGGTTATATTATCAATAAATTTATCAGGAGGAGACGAGTTAGTGGGGTCAAATACAGGAGAACCAAGAGAATATTGTGTATCATTCTCGTCAAGTTCTTTTTTATCATCCTTAATAGGAATTACTTTTGCTGCCATAAGTTCGGCACGTAGCATTTTTTATATTAATTAAGAAAATAATTGAAGTAGATTTAAAGAGAATTAAATATTAATAATATGGATATAGAAGAAGAATGGATGAATTTTTGCAATAATAATGAGCCTGAAAATATAAAAATAACTGATACAAATACTGTATTAAACCAGGAAATTCCTAAATCATCTGATATTTATATATCTACAAAAACAAAAATAGTATATTTATCAGATGCAATAGACTTAAAGGAAAATTTTTGGAAAATTTCATTGGTAGATTATTCAAATCCGTGTGAAGGAGTTATAAAAAAACAAATGAAATATAATTTTGAAAACTTAGAAGAAGTAGAAAAGGTAGAGGAATTATTAAAAAAAGAAAAAATCGTAGAACAACACGTAATATCAAAAAATAAACCATCTTCTCAATTCAAAGATGTAAGAAAAATAAGTATAGGAATTTGTAGAAAAGATATAATGTCTCATAGAAGTAAAAAAAAAAGTGCGTTTTATAATTGCTTTGTTTTGATAATAAGATTAAAAATAAATAACATATTTAAAGAAGCTCATGTAAAAATATTTAATACAGGTAAATTAGAAATTCCCGGTATTCAAACCGACGAATTTATGGATGAGATATTAAAAAAGCTCCTAGATATATTTAAAAACAATTGTAATCTAGTATTAAATATTAATAAAGATACGTGTGAAACAGTGTTAATTAATTCCAATTTTACTTGTGGATATTATGTAAACAGAGAAAAATTACATGATATATTAAAATACAAATATAAGATTCATACATCATATGACCCGTGTTCGTATCCAGGAATAATGAGTAAGTTTTGGTACAATAATGATAGTCTATCACAGACAGGTATAAAAGAATCTAATAATTCTCAACAAGTATCATTTATGATATTCAGAACAGGAAGCGTGTTAATTGTTGGAAAATGTAATGAATCTATATTATTAATAATTTATGAATATTTAAAGGAGTTATTTATAAGTGAATATTCACATATAAATCAAACATCAGAATATGATATAAAAAATAACAATAAAATAAAAAAGAAACGTAAAAAAATATTAAAAATAACAGTATCAAATTAATAATTCATTTACAATAACAGAATTATTCTTATTCATAACATTGGTTAAATCGTATAAATTAATTTTATTAATAATATTTTTATTAAATGATGTTTTCTTTAATAATTTTTTCAAAAAGGTTTTTATAATTAACGTGTAATATTCGTATGTTATATCTGAAATAGATAGTTTGTTAATAAATGCATACAATATATTTATTTTTTGTTCTTCAATAGAATTTACACTACTAGGAAAGGGTTTTAACAATAAAAATATTTCATCTATATTATTTTTAATATTAATGTTATTAATATCAGTAGTTTCTATTAATTTATCTATAATAGAATTAAAACAACAAATATATTTTTCAATAAATGAAAGAATAATTTTTTCTTTATTGGTAGGAGTTTTAAATTTTTTTTTATGTTCATCGTTAATATCAAAAATAGTTTTTTTATATACAAAAAGAACAGCATCCTTAGAACTTAATTGAAGAAATCCGCTACTATCATTTCCTATTTGTCCTATAAATTCTATATAATAAAGAAAGGATTGTTGGCAATGTGCGTAGGCTATTTCTACATTTTTTAAATATAATAACAACATATTAAATACACTACCAATGGTTTGCAATCCTCTAAGAAAAACATAATTATAATAATTATCATAGGAACTTTTATTAATAGTTTTATCAAAATGACTAAAATATTCTTTTATTAAATTTCCATATTTAGTATATACATCTAATAAATCACAATTTAAATGTTTATTATAAAAATCCAAATTTGAGATAGAATCTTGCATAATATACTATTATATTATATAATGCTTTTAAATTAATAAGTATTTAAAGAAATAAAAAAAAACTGTTATATAATGAGTGAAGTTGAAAAGACTACATCTTCAAATTATAGATTACCTGGTAATTTAACACTTCAGCACGCTTCAAAGCTTGGTGTTACGGAAGACAAACCAATTATGTTAGATTATTGGACTGCATCTTTAGAAAAACAAATTATTATTGGAGTTAAGGACGATGGAGAAAAATTGCTTGTAAAGAGTGAGGACGAGTACACTAGTCCTATTAGTAAGATTTTTAAAGTAGAGAGCGAATATCTTGTAATGACAGAGAATTCTATATATCTTGTAGATGTTGGATGCCCTACTAAAAGAATTTCGTAAATAATTAATATAATATTTATTAGTTATTTATGTTATTATCCTAAAGAACTTATACCCAAAAATAAAAATATTAAAACCCATACTATAATAACAAATGTACTCGGTTTAAACAATAATTTAGGTAAAGATATGATACTTAAAACAAGCAAATTAATTGTTGATAGTCCAAATAAAATAAAAACTGATCCAAAAATTGCGATAAAAAGTAATAATAAATCTATCATTCTATATAAATATTATTATATTATAATGTCCTTGTGGCGCAATGGATAGCGCGTCTGACTTCTAATCAGAAGGTTCAGGGTTCGAGTCCCTGCTAGGACTTAAAGGATTTCATTTAATTTATTAATAATAGATTCATCTAATTTTTCAGGAAATACAACATTAAACTCAATAATTAAGGACCCGTGTGTTTCATCGCGAATCATTCCTAATTCGGGAATAATTTTACGCTGATCGTTACTAACTATACTTCCCTTATTGTTGTTAATATTATACACTTTTCCGTTTATGTGGGATAACTCAAATGAAAATCCACATAAACATTCTTTTAAAGTAAGATTTTTTTTATATATTAAATCCATTCCATCCCTGATAAAAGTGGAAGAATTTTTAATATGAATAGATACTTTCACATCTCCTTTTAAATCTTCATGAGCGATTACATTTCCTTTATCTTTTATAATAAAAATTTCATTTTCATCAACACCTTTAGGAATTTCTATATATACTGTTTCTTGCTCGGTTACTTTTGACGAATGACTATATTTAACCCATCTCTCTATTTTAATAGGAAATTTACATCCATTGTATGCATCTTCTATGCTTATTTCTAATGTTTTTAAAAGAGGTGATGGTTTAGTGGTTCTATTAAAAGGGAATGGTGGGAATGATTGATTTCCTCCCATGTTTGTAAATATTTTACTATGACCTGGTCCATGAAATTCCATTCCTCCTCCTAAACCACCACCAAACATCATATTTATTATATCATCTGGATTAATATCAACATGTTGGACATTCATAAAAGGATTTGACCTACTTAAATCATACATCCGCCTTTGTTCTTTATCTCCTAAAACTTCATATGCTGCATTTATATCTTTAAATTTAGCCTCTGCATCAGGATCCCCACGATTTCTATCTGGATGATATTTCATCGACAGTTTTCTATACGCTTTTTTTATTGCATCACTATCAGCTGATTTATTTACATCTAAGGTAGAATAATAATCAACGCCTGACATTCTAATAATTTATATAAACAAAAACTTAAATACTTATTAACTAATTAATTATTAATGGACGAGCCTTTTATTTTTAAATACAGACCACAAAATTTAGATGATTTAGAATTGCATAGTAATTTAAAGCAACTCATTACCTTATTAATAAAATTAAATGAGTTAAATATATTGATTGTTGGTGATACCGGTTCGGGTAAATCTTCATTGATAAATATAATTCTTAAACTTTATTTTAATTCATCTAATATTATAAAAAATGAAAATATTCTATATATTAATAATTTAAATGAACAAGGAATTCATTATTTTAGAACCGAAGTAAAGACCTTTTGTCAAACAACAAAATTTAAAAAAAAGAAAATAATTGTTATCGATGATATAGACTTAATTAATGAACAAAGTCAGCAGGTATTTAGAAATTGTATTGATAAATATAGCAATAACGTACAATTTTTATGTTCTTGTACGAATACTCAAAAGGTTATTGAAAGTATTCAATCCAGACTTAACACCATTAAATTAAATAAGATGACTGAAGCATCCTTGAAAAATATATTAAATAAGATAAGTATTAAAGAAAATTTTAATATTTCAGAATCTGCAAAAATAGATCTTCTGAAATTATCTAATAATTCTGTTCGTATTTTGATTAATTATTTAGAAAAAATAAAACTTATTGATTCACCTATTACTACAAAAAATATAAATTTAATATGCACTAACATATGTTATAATGATTTTGAACTATATACAAATTTATGTAAGAACGGTGACCTAAAATCTGCTATTAAAAATATTTTAATTTTACAAGAAAGAGGGTTTTCGGTTATGGATATATTAGATAGTTATTTTTTTTACATTAAATATACAGATATAATTTCAGAAAATATAAAATACGAGATAGTTAAAATATTATGTAAATACATTACGATATTTCATAATATTCATGAAGATGAAATTGAACTTTCTTTGTTTACCAATGAAATTATTATTTTATTAAATAATAATATAAAAGATGACAAATCAAATATTTAAAACACTCGTTCCAATAAATATATTATATGATTTTATAGAAAAAATATATGTATTTAAAACAGATTCCCACTTTGTTGTAAACACTAGTTCTTTTAAAAAGGCTACATTTTTAAATATTATAGATAATTTTTGTGAAAATATAAAACCTTTTTATCACGTATCTAAGCAATATTATGTAACCAGAGAACTATCATATAATAAATTAATGACAATAATAAGACAAATTTGTAAAATTAATAATATACCTATAATCTCACAAATCAAATATGATAAGTCTAAATATTCTATTCAATATTATATTTATTTTAATTAATACTGTGTGCCATTAAAATATATTTGCATAAAATGGTATCACATCTCAATATTTCTGATTCTGTCAATTTACAAAACCAATTATAAGCGTGTCTTTTCATTAAATCATCGTGTGGAATATTTATTCCGTATAAATTATTATCGAATTTTATATAATCTCTCGAAAATAAATTCTCAATCATTATAGAATTATTATCCATGTCTTTGGTTCCTATCATCTTTGAATCAATGACATTTATTTTTGATTTATTTGCCATATCCACTAACATTTGTTCGTTTTTACCTATAATATTAGAGGTTGATGTGTAATCACTAGATAACAATAATTCATTTTTCTGAATTATTTCATCTATGCATGGATTGTTTTTATTAGAACCCATTATATCCATTCCTGTTATAAAATCACCCCCATTCAATGTTCTATTTGGTATTTCACAAAAAAAAGGTAAATTATTTATAAAAGATGTTCTATATAACCCTATTAATGATTTAATACATAAAAATGATTGTGGAACAAACATACCTCCATAATGTTTAAGTAATTTAAGTTTAGCCAATAATCTTAGTTTTTCTTTTACAGGAGAACCTACAGAATCCAGATCATGAGACCAGCCTGGAATTAATTTTATAAACGATTTGTCGTCTATTAAACATATTTTAAAATCATTTCCACAATGCTTAATAATACTTGATATTGTTAACTGAATATGTGATAAATTTAATTCTTTGCTAGTTCTAGAATTAAAGGATTCCCACGATCTAGAATTTAATTCATATGGAACATGAATCCAAAGTATAGGCAATGATGATGTTGCTATATCTGATTCATTCAATAAAAAATGTTTGATTAATTCATATCTTTTCAACTCATCTTCTCTATCATATTTATCTATAAATCTTTTATAAAATATTCCTACTATCAATGCAATTATTAAAAAATAGAACCTGTTTAATATAAATTCAAACATATATATATATAAAATATAATTAATTTAAAATTCGATTGAAATGTCTAGAAATATTATTATTTATTCTAGCAGATTCTTGGGCTTGACGTGCCAAACTAAATGCTATATTTGAACCAATTTGTATATTTTTTTGCTCTTGGTTTTTCAAAAACTGTTTCACTTGTGCCTTATCCATAGGTGACACATTTTCTGAATTTCGACTACTCTTTAATTCATTCAAGTTTGAAAAATGTTTTCTAGATAAATAATCTTCTTCCGTAACCGGTATTACTGATTCCATATGTGCTTTTCTTAAATCTTCATATGGTAATTTACTAAATATATCTGACGAATAATTCTGTGGTTTTTCTCTTGTTAAATCATAGTTTGAATTCTCGCCTAAAGCTGAAAAATCCTCGTGGACGACTAGTTCTCTAACCTGTTTTTTCTTATTTTCTATTATACTATTCATTTGTGAAACATTGGTTGCCTTATCTGTATTAATATCATTATCACTTTTAAACCATTCGGTATAACCAGAATCATTGTCATCATCTGCCATACGATTTGATTCAAATATCTCATTGAATTTTTTATTAAAATCGTTTGATGATGTAAATTTCTTTATCCTCTCCTCTTCTCCTAATGATTTTTTTACATTCTCAATGTCTGGTGTATACTCCGTATCTCCTTCTGATTCAGCACGTTTTCTAAAATTATAAACATAAAAAAGTATTTTATACGCCTTTGAATAAAATAAAAAAACATCCGGAGATAACTTAGATTTATCGGGATGTGTCATTAATACCATTTTCTTAGCCCGTTTCATATCATTTCCTGTAAAATCGGTTGATAATTTAAATAATCTTAATATATCATTTAAATTATAATTATTAATATCTAGATCAAGATTATTCATTATTATAATATTTTATTATTTTTCATTGTTTAAAACTTGATTAAAAAATACATCTATTGCTTCTTTATTCGCACCAACCACGCTATAATCCGCTCCTACCATTGTATTTCCCTTTTTATAAGCTAACATTACCGGAAGCGATGAAACTTGTTTTTTAGTTTTTAGATAAGCAAATAATTCAAAATTATCATCAGCGTCAAGATCATAACATACTACATTGTCTGGCATTTTTTTAAACCATTCATTAACCTGATCGTGTATTTTTTTACAGGGTCCACACCATTCTGCTCCAAATTTAATCACAACTACTCCTGGATTACTCTTCAAAATAGAATTAAAATGATTTTTATCATCTATTTCATCAAATACGGCTGTCATATACATATAAAAATAAAAATGTTTTTATATAAATTAAAAAGATTGATATAAATTCAGTAGCGTTCTAATTTCAAATGGTATCAACCAAAATGTATGTAAAAATAATATTTGTATCCAATTTTTGTCGTCCTTATAGGAATTTAAATAGGTTGATTCATTGAATATTATATGTGATAATTCTTGTAAAATAATACCTAATATAAAAATAAAAATACATCTCTTGATAGTTATATAAAATCTATATTTTCTTATTATAATTGCATAAAAGGTTATTAACATAGTAGATAAATAAGCAGCGTCTGTGTCAGATATAGAATACTTATTTGATACCCAATATATACCGCAAATTATATAAGGAAAATTATAAGGCTTATTTAATAAATACTTTTGAATAACGCCAAATATACCCAAGTAACATAGCGATGATGTTATTAAATGAAAATATATATTCCATTCATTCATATGATATTTTGAAAATTCATTTAAATAATCGTAATATAAATTACTTTTTGTAGGACATGAATACTGTAATATACCAATACCAACAGATAAAACAAATGATGATATACTACTAGGTCGTAAAATATAATTATATTCTTTATAAATAGAAACGAATGATAATATTTTATAAATAATTAAATCTCTCCAAAATGTTCCTGGAGGAACGGTTCCTATAAATAACTGTGTCAAACATATATAGTTTGTGATATATTCCATAACACAATGAAATTCATACTTTTTTTTATAAACTCCCTGATATATAAAATAAAAAATACTTATATTAACTAGTCCTATTAAGTATTCCGTATATCCACCAACAACAGTGATAGAATTTATAAAAAAAGATAATAAATAAGCTAATGCATTATTGTAAGGATTAATAGAATATAAAAACTTATCTCTCGCAAAAAAATTATATTTTATGTTTAACGTCTTATATATATTAGAAAAAGGCTGCATAAAATAGGAATAATCATAAAAATGTAATTTTAAAACCACTCTTGTTTCATTATTATTTTTTAAACCCGGTTCTATCCAATGTAAATCTCTATTATAATCGTGACAAACGAAATTATTAGGCGTTAAAGTTATAGACTTTTCATCGTGTGGATTTAAAGGAAAATACGTAGTAGTATTATTTGGATTGGTTATACAATAAAGACATCTCCAACATCTCATAAAAGGAATCCAGCCTAAAAATCCATCTATATGTGGTGTTATAAATACATTATCCGAACCAATATTATTCTCAGGTTTTGAATAATATAATTCATCCATTTCATCTATGTCATCTATCAAATGATTTGTATTTCTCATAAGATATTTTTGATGTAAATATTTTCTTATAGTATTTTTAATTGTAGATATATATTTTATATTCGTTTCATCTAAATTATAACACCACTCATGTTTTGTTGTATTATAATTACCATATAATTTATCCATACTATTCTATAATTTTAAGCTTTTAAATTATTATAATAACAATGATTAGTATTTAATGATGTTCCAAACAAATGATTGCTAAAATTGCAAACCCTATTCCAGCAAGTTTCATATTATCTAGTTTTTCTTTATCATAGACCCCTAACATAGTTACCAATACTATTGTCGCAACGTGATATATAGCATGAGTATGTATTATTCCTTTTACAGAAAATAATATAGAATGCATAAGTCCTACAAAAACAAACCCTGGAACTCCTACAAAGTAATTATTTCTTTTTAATGAATAGAATGCGTATAATTCTACCATAGATGTTAGTAACAATGCACCATAAAAAATATATGTGTTTTTAAAATTTATTCCCGCTAAATCCATTACTTATATATGTTTTAGCATATTTTATTTTCTTTATAAATATTATAATATGCCAAGTTTTCTTGATGAAAAACTAGAAGAGACTCTAGATGGAGAAACCGCTGTCCCGCCACCGCAAACAGGTGGTAAAAAACGCAGACGCAAGGGTTCGCGTAGCCGCGGGCGCAAGGGTTCCCGTGGTGGTACCCGCAGACGCAAGGGATCCCGTGGTGGTACCCGCAGACGCAAAGGCTCCCGCACTCGCAGACGCAGACGTTAAATAATTAAATTATTTATAAACGTATTCTAATACAAATTTTTGATATTAATCTTATACCCAGCTATAAATTTTATTTGTTTTCATATATATATATTATGAAAACAAAACGAAGATATATAAAAAGAAAAACTAAAAGAAAAGGCGGAAAAAGAAAAAGTATAAAAAGTAGAAGAAGAGGTGGTAAAAGATGTTGCCCTCCATCAAGAATAATTAACAAAGCAAGAAAAAGCGAAAACTATGCTAATAAATTAAAAGCACAGCAAGAAATGGATAGTATAAGTATACGAAGTGATTTTACAGATAAAGATATTGAAAATTGGCTTAATGAAATGGATCCTGAATTTAAAAAAGAACTAAAAAAGATATGTAAAGCATTAAAGAATAACCGAGAAAACAAAAAAAAGAAAAGATAATTTATATAATTATAATATATAAATGGATTATGTTAAGACTTCTTATTATTTATCTGTATTTATACAATTTATATCATTAATAATTCAACATTACGGATTAGAATTAAATGTTCCCGAACAACATGCTCCTTTAAAAAGCGCATTACATTTAGAATACTATGTAAGTATTATAGAATTCTCAGTATATATATGGCTTGGAGTGGTTTTAACAAAATTAAGTGAAATAACGCCGCGTAGATATTTAGACTGGTTTATAACTACAAACATTTTATTAATTACCACCGCAATATTAATGTTATATGAAAAACAAAAAGCAGAAGGGTTTGTAGAAAAAGAATCAGCCGAAGAAATGATTAATAATAATAAAGACAATGTTTTAAAAATACTCGCGGCAAATACTTTTATGCTGTGTGCTGGATTTTTAGGAGAAACAAAGAAAATAGATAAAAATTTAGGATTATTCGCAGGACTAGGAGGATTTGGATTTTCTTTTTATACCTTTTATGATACCTTTGCAAAGCACACTGAATTCGGAAAAATGTTTTTTATGGCATTCACGTTAATATGGTTACTATACGCGGTAGCTTATATGATGAACCCAACAGTCAAAAACGTAATGTATAACGTATTAGATTTAATATCTAAAAATGCGTTTGGTGTTTATTTAATGTATAGACTTTATAACATAAAAAATTAATTTTCTAATAGTTTTTCTAATTTATTTACACAAATATGCGGTAATTCTACATGTGCTTCCCAGAAATATTTACAAAACGCCCATTGAAACGCATAATCATCCGGATACCATTCTGGAACCTTTTCTAATTTATTTAATACATTTTTAGGTAAAAATTTATGACTTTCTTTTGGTAATACATAAGATAACTGAACGTAAGGAGATACAGGATTTTTTTCCTTACATTCAATAAACTCAGTATCAAAGAAGGGAATATATCTATATAAATCTTCCAGTAGAGGAGGATAGTGATAATTGTATTTCCATCTCCAATCACAACAACCAGTTGTATAATATTTAAAAGTCCACTCCAAAGCTTCTAAAAAATTTATACATATTTGTTTTTTAATAGCCTCTGTAATTTCTACATCAAATAAAGCTTTATAATATCTTTCTTGCCACCCATCTTCATCTGGATTTATAAATGATTCACTAGACCTATCAATAGTTGGAATATTCAAAAACTTATATTGAATATCTTCCAAATTGTCTGTTTTAAAATGTCGTTTTCTTTTAGATTTTAAAGAATACTCGTGTTGAATATATCCAAATTCATTGTTTTTTAGATATTCAATAAAAAGTCTAAAATGTTTCCAATTTATTTTTTTATTATCTTCAATAATACTAATATTTTTAGATCCCATTGTATCTGCGTATGCGTCCATCAAATATTCAATACCATTTGTTCTTATATTAACAGCAGGAAAATGAGGAATAAAGTCATTTCCCAATAAAAAGGTAATAAATATGTAATCAAATAATTTATTACTATTTTGCTTTTCTATATTTATACACATTTCATTAGAAATAGTCTGAGATAATTCATAAATATCTAAAATATACAATTCATTTGGTTTTAAATTGCGATCAATCGTTTTGATAAATTCAGGTGTTTCTCTAAACAAAAACATTTTCTTACCATACCTTAGGTGATTAATGGTTAGCATAATTAAATCTGCGTCAAGCCCGTATACAATAGTGCAATCATTCGCATACATTTCAGGGTTTTCGCGAATATGTTGATATAATTTATGCTCGCCTTCTCCAGGTTCATTGCTAGTAGAAAGTATCAATGATTTTACTCCAAACTTTTCAGGATTATCGAAATATGAATGAATTTTATTAGAAAGATTCTTCATAAACTCTGTTCCTGGTGTAATTTGTGTCGTATTCCATTTTGGTTCCTTTCCATATTTTTTCATAATATCTTCTTCAAAACATGATTTATGACGCCTTGTCCTCTGTTGCTCTAATTTAGCTACAGGTGCAACACCATCAAATGCAATATAAATAACATTTGTTGGTTTAACCAAGAATATATATTGCTCTACTTTCTTACAAATCAATTCGTATATGACTTGTTCGGTGATCTGTTTTTTTTCGTTTTCTAATTCCCTTATAGCATCGTAAATAATAGAATTACAATCAATTAGCAGATTTTGAACGGAAGACAAATAGTGTAATTTTTTAATTATTTTAGTATGATTTTTCGCAATATATGAAAAATATGCTGGTATTCCCATTAAGAATATTTTAAAAATTTTCTCTATAACCTTTTAAAATATATAATAAAGTAATTTAATATAAAATAAATAATTAACTATCTTTATATATAGAAATGAGTATAAATCAAAAAATCGGTTTAGGGGAAAATCAAAAAATCGATAAATTTAGAAATATAATAAATGATAAATTAACATTTTATGAAAATATTATAAAAAAAACTATTATTTCAATACAAAAATACAAATGTATGGATATAATTACAGCAAACGAACTGAATATTTGCACGCAAAGTCTAGAATCTCTTATATTAGAATGCGATGATATAAAAAATATAGAAGACAATGATAAAACAATTAAAGCTTTACAAAGCGTGAATGATAGTATATATGATTTATTAAAACAATATGGAACTGATAATATAACTGATTTATTAACGATTTGTTATGGTCTTGAATACATAAACAATATTAAGAATAACGAAAAATTCCATATTATAAATAAATATATACATCCTACAGGATTTAAAGTACTTAGCTTGCCTGATTCTAAAAAAAAAAAGCAACCAATAGTAAAGAACAAGATAGTGGAAGATTTTATGATTGCGGAAAATGCAGAAAACCTAGAATGTTTTGATTTGGGTAGAACCACTAAAAACTTTCAATTAAAAGTGTATGGTATAAAGATTACATTAAGAAATGAAAAAGAAAAAAAAATAATCATATTAAATGGATTATGTGACGATTTAATGTTATGTTGTTTAACTGATTTATTTTTTAAACATAAAATAACAGACCTTAAAATAAATAAACCAAAAGAAAAAGATTTTAAATCAGACGTTTTTGATGCGTTTTTAAATACTTTATCAATTAAGGATTTATTAATATTTAATTGCGAAGAGATTTATTTTAAATTTGTTGGAACAATTAATCAACTTAATTTAATTAAGCAAAAAAGTATGTCCCAAGTTGTTAAAGACTTTTTAACATCAGAATTATATACACAAAGAAGAACAATTATTCAGTTGCTAATAAAAAATAATAATTCCGAATTTCAATATCTGGCATATTTATTATATGATTTACTATCTAACGATATTAATGGAAATATAGATACACAAGAACAAACGTGGTTATTTGATAGTTTACCGTGGTATATTAAAAAACAATTTAGAATAGCTATGAAACAAACAATACAATATACAAATAAACTAACTAACTTTGACAATAGTAAAATACCACTAGAGCAACAAATTTGTTTATTAAAGGCGAGTGATTCAGTAAAAGAAAAAGCAATGACAAAATTAAAGGAGGTCAAGGCAAAATCAGATGATACCGGTTCAAAGGCAAGACAATATTTGGAAGGATTATTAAAAATTCCATTTGGTATATATAAACAAGAACCCATAATGTCAAATATGAAATATATAAATAAGGAATTAATAGATTTTAAAAATGTAATCGACAAATTTTCAAATGAAGGGTTATCTGATAATGTTAATTATTATAATTTTAAAAGCGAATTATCGGAAAATACTATACATAATTTAAATAAAAATATAGTAGAAAAAATAAATAAATTAATAACTAGTAAAAAAAGACCAGAATTGATAAATATGGTAATTTATATTAATAATGTAATTAAATTAGAAAAAATAAACTATAATAAAATTTGCTATTCTGGTAAAAAACAACAATATCTAAAAACGCATATAATGTCGTTCCTTAATGAAAATAAAAATAATTTAAATTTACTATCCGAGTTTATAAAAACCAATAATATAGAGATAAATGAAATATCATATATATCACAAATTCCAAATAAACTTTCTAATATTGAAATAAAAAATAATGAAATTTCTACTTATATGAATAAAAGTAAAAATATATTAGAATCAGCAATTCATGGACATAGTTCTGCAAAGCGACAAATCGAAAGAATCATAGGACAGTGGATATCTGGTGATTTGGACGGATATTGTTTTGGTTTTGAGGGACCTCCTGGCGTTGGTAAAACATCATTAGCAAAAAAAGGTATAGCAAATTGTCTAATAGATGAAAATAACAATCCTAGACCGTTTTCTTTTATTGCTGTGGGTGGTTCATCTAACGGTAGTACATTTGAAGGTCATAATTATACGTATGTTGGTTCAACATGGGGTAAAATAGTAGATGTTATTATAGAAAGTAAATGCATGAATCCTATTATATTTATAGACGAATTAGATAAAATAAGTAAAACAGAACATGGTAAAGAAATTATAGGTATATTAACTCATTTAATAGACCCAGCACAAAATAATACCTTCCAAGATAGATATTTTTCAGGAATTGACCTTGATTTATCAAAAGCATTATTTATATTTTCATACAACGATGCTAATATTATAGATAAAATTTTACTGGATAGAATTCATAGAATAAAGTTTAAACACCTAACAATTGATGAAAAAATAATAATAACAAATGATTATATCCTACCTGAATTGTATAAAAAAATGGGATTAGAAAACACCTTAATAATAGATGAAGATGTTATTAAATTTATAATACAAGAATATACGTATGAAGCCGGTGTTAGAAATCTTAAACAACATTTGTTTGATATAATTGGAGAGATTAATTTAAAATTATTAACTGGTAATTTTACTGAACCAATACCTTTTAAAGTAACCATTGAAGATGTTAAAAATAAGTATTTAAAAGAAAAACATCCTGTTAAGCCTACTTTAATTCACACATCTCCTTCAGTTGGAATTATAAATGGTTTATGGGCTAATGCTAGTGGAAAGGGAGGAATAATTCAAATAGAGACAAAATTATTTGCTAGCAATTCTCTTTTAGAGTTAAAACTAACTGGTTCACAAGGTGATGTTATGAAAGAAAGTATGAATGTTTCAAAAACATTAGCTTGGAATTTAACTGATAAAAAAAATAAAAAGACAATGATTAAATCATTTGAAGAAACAAAAAATCAAGGATTACATATACATTGTCCTGAAGGTGCTGTTCCAAAAGACGGTCCTTCTGCTGGAACAGCTATTACAATCGCACTCTATAGTTTGTTTACAAACAAAAAAATTAAAAATGACTTTGCTATCACAGGAGAAATTACTTTACAGGGAAAAGTTGGAGAGATTGGAGGATTAGATTTAAAAATTCTTGGTGGTATTAGTGCTGGAGTTAAATCTTTTATTTATCCAAAGGAAAACGCAAAAGATTTTAATGAATTTATGGAAAAAAACAAAGATAAGGATTTTGTTAAAGATATTAATTTTCACCCGGTTGAAACTATTGACGAAGTTATTAAACTTATTTTTGTATAAAATTGAAATGTTATTAATTACTTATTTTATAGCTAATTAATAATGATTAGACGTAAAGTACCCATTTTACCCCACAAAACTCCTCCATTAATTATAATTCAATGGTCTTGTGACCCATTACCATACGATAATATTAAAGATTCTATATATCAAAAACGGGTAAAAACTGACGCACTAGGATTAAAAAATGCTTCGCGATTTTGGCAATGTATGCAATTTTTAAATAGATCAAAATCGGTTAAAATACCAAAAAAATATAAAACTGATACGAAAACAATTAATGAAAATGTTGAAATTGCGCGTATAGATAAAAACGGTAAAGAATATCCGCCACAGGAGTTTTTTGAATTACTTAAAAATCATCCTAGACAAAAAAGAAGTTTCTATAATCTACGTAAGGTTTTTATAGAAGAATCCCTTTCCTCTATTAATCCTTTTGTATTTTATGATTCTATAAAAAGGGGAAATATTATATACCTTCCTATGCACGCAGGACATGCTTTAGACGAACATCCTCCAAAATTTTCCACTTATACCATTCCTGAAAATGTTTATGTAATATCATTTAATCCTCCAAATTCACAAGCATTATTTATAGATGCTGAATCTACCAAAGAATTTCTAAGATTTATAATCGACCCTATTTCTTTGGTATATATATCTACATTAAAAACAAAAAATACCTTTGAATCATTGTTTTATAAAAATTTAAGAATATGGTGTCCGGGAGATACTATAATTAATCGTGGATTGGTAACAGATAGAAATCACGACCTATTTATAAAATATTCAGAAAAACAATCTTTTGAATATCTTAAAAAATCTTTATTAAGAGATGTTTCAGGAGAAGATGTTAATATGTTATATAGTAGACTTCATCAAACTTATATACATACAAAAACAAAAACCAAAAAAAAATAAAATAAAAATAAATATATAATGGTTGAATCAATGAATCCGCTTAAAAACCTACCTTCAAAACCAATAAGTTTACCAACAATTATTGATTTTACATTAATGTTTGCTCCACAAATTTTAGGAATCACCACTATTTTATTACCTATATTTAACGGGTATCCTGAAAAAGCATTGTTGTATCTTGTATTAACAACCTTTGTTATGCTATTAACTGTTATGATTAACTCAACACAGACACAAAATAAAGTTCAAACTGGTTTTATATGTAATATTTTTTCTTTATTTGGTTATGCAAGCGATTGTCCGTCGTTTAATACAACATTCATGTCCTTCACCGCAGCATACCTTATTGCACCAATGGTTCTCTTTAATGAATATAATCTATGGGCTATGTCTACAATTCTATTTCTAGTTCTGGCAGATACCGGTAGAAGATTGTTGATTAAATGTAGCACCTTACAATGTGTAGTTATGGGAGCAGTAATTGGAATTTTATGTGGATGGGGAATAGTATATATGTTATCAGGACCAACTTTTCAAAAGTTTTTATATTTTACTGAACTAGCTGATAAAAAAATTATGTGTCCTAAAAATAGTGGAGACACGGGTAATAAATATAAATGTGTTAAAAAAAAGTAGATCCTAATTATTTAATTATCATAATTATCTAATTCTTTCTTAAAATAATTTACTAAAATCTTTTTAATCATTTTAATATGCATATTATTTGCCATTAATTTTGGAATATTTTTAGCAGGGTTGTAATTATCATACCAGTTCACAAGAACATTTTTAAACTTTTTTTTTTTATATATTTCTAATTCTGATTTTTCATATTGTTTTTTTTTTAACTTTGAATTAACATTGTTATGAAATAAAAACATAAAGTGTATAAGATCTTCCTTTGTATTTATCTTTGTTTTATGTCTTTTAAATACTGACACCGCATGTTCACTACACTCAGGGCATGGAAGTCCTTGAAAAATCAATAAAACAATATTTAATACCTGTTTTTTGTTATTTGAAAAATAATTTTCTTTTATCTTACAAGACATGGTATGTAATAATACCCATGTTGGTATTCCCCATTCTTTACTCATAATATATATAAAGAATAATTAATATATATATTATGAACTCAGTAATAAATATAGAGTCTTTTAATTTTAAAGAAGCTCTTTTAAAAACTATAAATGATAATAGTAACAAAGACAACGTTTGTTTAATATCACACGAACCTATTCCTGACTATAATCTAATAACCTTATCTTGCGGACATAGTTTTAATTATGATATTTTAATAAAATCTTTAGAAAAAAATAAATGGACTAAAATACATATAATAAATAAAATCAAAGGTTTTAATTGTCCTTATTGTAGAAAACATCATAGTACGATTCTTCCTAGAATTCCAGAATTATTTTCTAAAAAAATATATGGAATTAATTATGATAATGAAAGCAGTGTTATAACTAATAAATGCAGTCATATTTTAAACTCTGGTAGAAGATGCAATAAATGTTGTTTAAATAAACTATGTAAAACACATTATCTTAAAATAACAGATATGAAATTTAAAACATTACCTGAACTAAAAAAATTAGCTAAAAGTATGAAGTTAAAACGATACTCTAAATTAAGAAAGGATGAATTAATTAAATTAATAGAGGAAAATAAAAATATTTAAATAATATAAAACAATACTATTATTATGGATGATAAAAGTCAATTGAAATTATTAGTAGCAGAATTGGTTAAAACAAATAAAAATATAACATCACTTCAAGCAGAAATGAAAAATCAAAGAAAAACTAAAAATTTAATAACTGAAAAATTAATTGAATTCTGTCAAGCTAATGAAATAGATGGGTTTGATATTAATAACGGGCAATTAATATATACAAGAAATAAGGTTAAAAAGGCTATTGGTAAAAAAATGTTGCAAGATACATTAAGAGCATACTTTAAGAACGAAGAAGCTGCTGATAAAGTATCATCCCATATATTAGATAGTAGACAAGAAACTATAAAAGAATCTATTAAAATAAAAATGGATAAAAATGGATAAATAAATATATTTATAATAAATATATTTATACAAATGAATCCTAATAGTGACGTAAAAGATAGTTTAGAAAAACTTCTATTAAAAAAATCTAAACCTTCTATTAAATTATCACCTAATAACTCTAATAAATTTTATAAACACCCAATTAAAAGCAAAAAATACAAACCTAGTAATCAAACAATTTATTTAAAAGATGAATTAAATATACATACAGAAGTAATAAAATTAAAATATACTACATTTTCTCTTTGCTTATATACCATAAAAAATAAAAATCATCTCCCTTATTTATCTTATGTTATTGAAGAGAAAAATATTGAAAATAATAAAAAATGTTTCTTCCCTACTTTTGATTCTAATACATCTGATACTATTTTAATAGAACAATTACACTCCACATTTAATATTGAAAATTTAACCATTAAGGGATTTATAGAATTTCAAGAAAATGCTTTTTTATTTATAGAATACGATGAAACTAACAATACTGAATATTTAAAACCTTTTTGTGATGCTACTATTTATGAAATTTATAATGAAAAAATGTATGATGATTGTTCCATTGATTTTTCAGTTATAAATATATTTAAAAACTTTCCTTTTTTAATGCAGTTGAAAAATACATACAATATGCCTTTTGATACTCCAATAGTATGTTATTATGCAACAAATGATGATTTACTTACTACACACCTTGGTCCAATTAAATCAGAAGATTCAAAATATTACGAATTGTTTGCGTATAATATAAAAAATTTAAAACCTGAAGAAAAATTTAAAAAATGTGTTGTTTTTTTGATTAATTCTATATATATATTTAACACTGACAAAGAAATATCATACGAATCTTTATTTAAAATATATGACAGTATTTTTATTAGTTCTAATATTTTTACAGAAAAAACATTAAAATATCCAACGGCTAGAATAGTATTAAACAATAGAGATAATATTATAATATAACATATGTTTTTATATAATTTGCCTATTATACCTGTTAAAAAACCTTTTAAAATATATTATAAACCTAGTCCACTAGAAAATGAATACGATGATAGTTTAATAGAAACAAAGGAAGATAATATTGATATTTCAAAATCTATAAATGATCCGTTTTCACTATTTATTTTCTTTTGTTGTTTTAGTATTTGGCTTGGTAATTATACGCGTATAAAATTAGATAGTCTATTTTTAAAATAAACATAAAAATAATAACTTATTAAATTATATGAAATTATTATTTTTTTCTACGCTTATAGGATTTAGTATAGCATATTTAGTTCATTATTTACCATATTCACTTGAAAAAAAAAACAAAGAAAAAATATACACAAAAAAACTTATTTTGACTTGGAATTCAAAAAATTATCACATTCATCATTGGATTACCTTTTCTATTATAATAATACTATTGTTATTAGGTAGATATGTATCTGATTCAATTTTTTTTGTATTTATAGGATTAGCTTTAGGAACTATTTTTGAAGACTTTTTATTCGATAATATATTTAAAATTGAAATGAAAAACAAAACTTAATATAATATAAAAATGAATTGTCGCTGTTGCCACGAAAATTGCAATAAAAAATTAAAATTAATCAAATTTGAATGTAAATGTGGATTAGTATTTTGTTTAAAACATAAAATGCCTGAACTACATAACTGTACTTTCGATTATCGGGTAATTGATGATCTTCCTGGAAAAATAGAAAAAACAAAATGTGTAGCAAAGAAAATAAAATCAATATAAATATATATATTAATGACTTCTACTGAACCCGTTCAAAAAAAACCTAAAGGATTAACCGGAGATTTAATTACACAGTTTGCAACTGGTTTCTCTACATCTATGTTTATTATTATAGCTATGGTATTAACAAAATTATATCCTGAATTTTTTATGAAATATATGGTTTTATTTTTATTTATTGTTGCACTAGGTGTTTTTAATTTCATGTTACCTCATAATTCTGGTTTTGTATACGAAATAAACAGACTTAGTAAAGAAGCAGAATCTATACAAAAACGTGCCGCTAAAAAGGCTTTTAGAAAATTCGGAGGAAAACTACTTTCATTTATTCCTGGCGCTGAAGCAGCTATTGCAAATTTTCTTTTACTATTCATACAAAATCCTGGTATAATATTGCCTATTTTTACTCCTATAATCGGTGGAATTGTTATGGCCTTTAATACGGTTATGGATGAAATAGGTAAAATAATTTAAAAAATTGAAAACATATTATTTTAATAAATTAATCATATAATGGTTGAACGTCGAATAAAAGCAAAAATAGATTCAGCGTTTTCAGCATTCAAAGATGAATTACGAGAAGAAATTAATGAAAATATTTCGTCCCTTTTATTTAATAGTATTGAAACCATGTCTCAAGCTGATTATGAAGACAAAATAAAAAATTTACAGATGACCCTAATACAAAAGATTTATAATTACGAAATAATTAATTTATCAGAAGAAGATTTTAGGAAACGTAAAAGAATTAAAAACTCCATTTCACTGGAAGATAGATGCACCGCATTTCGAGCAAATAAAATGCAATGTAGTCGTCGTAAATTGGGAAATAATCATTTTTGCGGAACTCATTTAAAAGGACAGCCTCATGGTGTAATTCCATGCAATGGATGCTCGGTACCTGTTAAAAACTCAATGATTGTTTCTATTTGGCCTGAAGATATAAAAGGTATTATCTATTATATAGATAAAGAAAGTAATGTATATTCAGCAGAAGATATTCAAAAAAATGTTCCTAATCCAAAAATAATTGCAAAATATGAAGCCAATATATGTAATAAAACAGGAAATACTATTTATAGTATTCCAGAATTTAATATATAAACATTATTTAATTATTCATTTATATAATGAATACTCAAATAGAATCTATACTGAATATTATTGATATATCTTATACAGTTCTACAGGAAAATGCTATTATTGTTCCCAGAGAAATTTTTTTAAATTTAGATAAATATTATATTGTAAAAGAAAAGATTCCTTTATTAAAACAACATTTTAGTTCATCTTTTTTAACTTCTCTGCAAAAAAACGCCACTATAAAACAAAAATGGCCTTTATTAAATCTTGTTAGACAAATACTTAAAAAAAATGATTTCGAAATGAATCCTCTACGCAAATCTGATGGATACGACGATGAAGGAAAAAAATTATTTAAGCGCTATTTTATAATTAATAAATTAGAAGTCTTAGATTCAGAAATTGATGAGCCAAGCTAGTTGGATATATTAAAATACAACCAGCTGGTCCTTTTGAAAGATTATAAAGAATAACATTTTTTGAATCATTAAATATATCTATTAATTCTTTTATTTCACGTATAGATGTATCTGTTAAATTTATAATTTTCCAATAAGTTGGATTATTATAAATTTTTTTTGTTTCATTATTTACTGTTCTTAATAACATTAATTCTTTAAAACTAATATACTCATATAATAAATTTAATATCAATTCGTTCATAATTAATATATATATATAT
>CEQT01015915.1_pt1 | contig 24098 bp, 30 predicted proteins | sample 530951 | NCBI WGS metagenome assembly CEQT01 (sample SAMEA2621132, study PRJEB7988) | marine metagenome | biome: marine biome (ENVO:00000447); feature: surface water layer (ENVO:00002042); material: "saline water (ENVO:00002010), including plankton (ENVO:xxxxxxxx)" | depth 5 m
ATTTTTATCAGCTTCATCTTCTTCATCGAGATTTTTATCAGCTTCATCATCACTGTCATTACTTAATTCATCTATATCAAAATCTAAATCTTCCATAGAACCTAGGTCTAAATCAGAACCACCTGAAAAAACACTTTTCTTTAATAATGATGTTTCTTCATTTTTTTCTTCATTATTATCATCAATATAGTCTACTACATCCTTACTATCTTCGTCGCTTTCATCGTCATCATCCATTAAAAAATCAAGATTAAATTCTGGTTTATTTAATTGAAATGCTCCTTTGCTATGCATTTCGTCTTTTGATTCTATATCTTGTATTACATCTGCGGATTTTAACGCAGTCTTAGATTTACACAATTGCAAAATCTTGTAATCATTTACTTTATCTTGTGTAAGTTTAATTAAACTTTTAATATAAATTGGTATGGTATTTAAATATTGTATATGATTTATGTTTGTAACTTCTATATTTATTTGATAACCTGGGCGTAAATTTTGTTCTATATTCATTGTTATTTTAAAACCTGGATTGTTTTTTAATTTTAATACCTTATTTTCATTCTGTGATTGCAATATTTGAGCATTACTTAAAAAATTAACAAACTTATCCTTTGCTTCTTGATTCGTTAACTTATAATTAATTTCTAAGGCATATACTATTTCATCTTTTGGTACTTGCTTATCTATTAATTCAGTTAAAAAGGCTTCAATACCATTCATCTCGTTATAATTTGCTACACGTTTATAACGCATTTGTACTCCATTTAATATATTTTGTTCTATAATATTAAATACACCAGATAAACACCCTACATATTTTAATAATGAAAAACGTTTTTCTATATTTAATATGTAATTATAATGTAAATCTATTAATTCTACTTGATCATTATCAAAGGTATCAAATAATTGAAAAATAAGTTTATTATCATCAAATCTTGATTGAATTTTTTTTATAATAGGATTAATACTACGTATTATGATTTCTTCCAAAAATTCTATATCTAAATATTTTTCAAAGTCTCCAATCACGTGAATATGTCCCTTTTTTGTAATATCTAACTGCAACGTATAATTTTCATCACTAAACGTATTATTTATATATATTGAAACGCAATCGAATTTTCTGAATCCACGCATCAATTTAAAAATAATATTTTTTGATAAATAGGGTATTTTTCTACCATTTTCTGAATATTCATTTGAATATAATTTATATATATTTTCAATTGATTTTCCAGGATTATATACCATAAACGGATATTCCTTCGAAACGTGTAATAATTTAAATACTAAATCTAACGGCAACTTTATGTCTATTTTAGAATGAATTACAAAATGAATTGCATGAATACCTTGTTTTAATATTGGATATTCTTTTACATTTCTATCTATATCATATAACGCGTCAATAGATTTATTATATTTTTGTATAGATTTATCAATTACTGTTTTTTTTTTATGATTATCTAAAAGTTCTTTGGTAAATATATTTTTTTCATATAAAAACGGAAAATATAATTGTATGCTTTCTTCATATGATAAACCATTTATATCTGAATAATCTAAAATATCTTCAGCCAAGCAAACAAACAACATATTTTTATTTAAATTACCGTATTGAAATAACAGCGAGTGATTATTTGTACGAATTAATTTATCCATATTAGATAATAAATAATCATTATATTTCACATTCATAAATGGATTAGAAGAGACAAAATCGCTATAATTATTATAATTCATACCTATGGGTATTGTATATTCCAATTCTGTATTGTCTATATTTAATGAAAACAAATCATTATATGTCAATTGTTCTTTATCTAAAGCTTGAGTAATAATAGATAAATCGATATCATAATTTAATAATAATGATCTCATCATATCATTTGAAAGTCCTCCACTTTCCATAGCATGATTGTATATATCAACCGTATTAAACAGTGTATTTACTTTTCCATATAAATATATTTCATCAAAACATAAATTCCATTGAGACATGATTTTAAATTTTATATTTTCAATTGTATCATCACTATATATTGCATCATTTACAAATTCTACTTTGGTTTTATCAATTAAAGACAATTCATTCATTAATTCTTCACCAAACAATTGGTTAAATAATATATTTGTGGAGTCTTTACTATATAGTTCATTTAAATCATCCGCCTTATATTTGGAATGATTTCCTAGAAATATAGTTGCTTTTATTATATTATTTTCATGATTTACTTGAAGTATTTTATAAATAGACATATATAAATAAATGTTATATTATTTATATATTAATGTATCACATTATAGTAGCACAATGTAAAAACCGTGGTATAGGTTATGAAAATAAAATACCTTGGCAAATATACGAAGATATGAAATTATTTTCAAAAAAAACAAAGGGAAATGGAAATAACGCTATTGTGATGGGTCGGAAAACTTGGGAAAGTCTTCCAGTACATCCATTGCCAAAAAGAACAAATATAATATTATCTACTACCTTAAATAATGATAACAAACATTTTATAACATTTAAATCTATAAATGACATAAAACAACACTGTATGTTGAAAAAATATGACGAAGTATGGATAATTGGAGGACAACGTATATATGAATCATTTTTAAATGATGCTAAAACTATTCATATTACAGAAATTGATGAAGAATATAAATGTGATACCTTTTTCCCAAAAATACCGTCTAACTTTAAATTAATAAATAAAGAAACTTTAACTCATAATTCAAGTGTGTATATTTATAAAAATAATTTATTTTAAATCATAATAAGGGTTATCTGTTATATCCATACCGCAATATTCTACACTTTGTTTTTTATAATCAATAGGTGAATAAATATTTATTTTTACTGCATTTTCTAATAAAAATTTAAAATTCATCCAAAATTCATCGTTATGACCAGTTGATTTACTGGCTATATGTGATAATTCATGTATTGCTACAAATGTTAATGTATTTTCATCAATTAATTGATTGTTGCTATTTTCTTTTTTATTTAAACAAAATGCTAATTTTTCCCCTTTATTTTCACTATATGCGGTATATTCACTTGTTGGTAATGTTTCACTTACTTTGGAAGGTTTAAATCTTTTTACTAATCGTTTTACATTTTCACGGTCAGGATACTTTTCTCCCATGTATTGCACAAGTTTTTTCATTTTATTTGTAACAGTAGCTAATAAGTTAGTAGCTTCCTTTAATTTTTTACGTTCTCTTACACAATATTTTTCACCATCTACAGAAGATATGGTACATACTAAATTGTGCGCATCTGAGTCTAAATACATTTTTACACAAATAATAATAATAAATACAATTAATATATATCCTACTAAATTTGCTTTCATATATATATTAATTAATAATATAATTATTCAACCCCACCTATCTCTAATGAACGACGCATCGTGTCGCCTTCCATAGTAGAAGTATTCCATGGTCCTGTTTGCAATTGTGGATTAGGTGGTTCAGAACGTAATTGTAAGTTAGGATTTCTTAACGATTGTCCTACAGTATCAATACCTACATGATGTCCTGCTTTTAAAAAGTTCATATTTTTTAAATCATTATCAGCTGGATTTAAACGTGCCCATTCGCTATTTTGATCCGATGGTAATAAATCGTTAGGGTTCATTACTGGTGCATTGTTGCAAGATGGACCAGGATTTCCGCTGGTAGTTAAACCATTTGCCGACATTGGTGCACCTAAACCATTATCCGAATTATCTGCGGCCATAATTTCCGATCTTTGATTTAAAGGAGCAGAGTTGTCTTGAACCTCCATATTATCTCTAAATAAACCCTTTGATTGTGAATAACGATGTATCATGAAAAGAATGACAACAACTACAAGAACTAAAAACAAATTGTATGCATTGCAATTTTTTTTAAGACTTTTAAGAAACTTCATTATATAAAATAATGAATAAAATTATTTTATAAATATCAATTAAATTAAAGTTCTTTTGATGATACACTAGAATTGTCCGATTCGTATTCATCTTCTGATTCTAATAAATAATCTTCATCACTTTCGTATAAATCGTCTAATATTTTCTTTGTATTTATTTGTTTGTTTTCAAAAAACGAAATTAAATCTTTTTTTTGAGTATCCTTTATTTTGTCTCTAGCTATTTTATATATTTTATAGTAAACATCGGATTTATCTTTTAAATGAAATTTTTCATCATCAGTTATATTTACATCCACTTCTTCTAAATCAGATAAAACTTCACTATCATTGTCATTAAATTCACCTTCAATATCTGTATCTTCATTTATATTTTTTTCTTCATTTTCTAATTCTGTATTTACATCTTTTTCATCATTATTTTCTCCATCTTCTTGTGCCCCATCTTCATGTAGCGCATCTTCTTGTACCACATCTTCTTGTACCGCATCTTCTTGTACTACATCTTGTGGTGGTTGAACCTTTAATTCAGTTTGTTGTTCTTCAACTTCATTGCTATTATTAATACTTTTTTCAAAATTATTTTCATCTAAAATTTCATTTTTTAAATCACTAATTTCTTTAACTTCTTCTAAAGTATTTTCTTCTAAATTATTTATAGCATTGGGTTTTTTTATTAACATTTCTGGGGTTGTATCAATACTATTTAATTTCATTATCTGACGAATTATGATTTCAATTTGAAAATTTTTAGTTGAAAATTTGATACCATTAATGTGTATTAAAGGAATAATAGATATTTCATTATTAATATCTTCTATACTAATTGATTCATTATTTTCATTATATACAATACACGAAGGCTTGTTTAGAGTTTGAGATGATTTATCTAAACTACATTTTAAAATATACATACTTCCAGATTTATATAATTTCAATGGAGATATGAATGATTCTTCAATATCATTTAAATCTAATTGATTTTCAAACCAATCTTCTGATTTATCTAAAATTAGTTGTTGACAATGTGATTCTAATTTTTCTATCCAATTTATAAAAGGAGCATTTTCCTTTGTTAACAAAATATCAGAATATATTTTTCTTCCAGAATTAACAATACCTTGTTTTGTTTTACAAGAAGGACATTGCACGTATAAAGGATTACCATTATTTAAAATACGTGTAAAGTAAGACCCACCTTGAATACCAGTTGGTGATGTTAAAGATAGTTTACTAAAATCAAAATTATCAATGTCTATATTTGTTAAAATGTTTTCCATATGTGAATTCTTTAGAAAAAGAAAAACATTTATTCACGCATTTATTTAAATATATATATAATTATTATTTATGAAAAATGAAATAATAAATATGTTGCGTAAAAAAGAAAATACAGAAGAAATTAAATCGATATTCTATGCAATTGTAGACATATGTTTTTTAGATATTTATCCTTACTTTTATTTTTTTTGTACGTTATTTATCTTAATATTTTTATTTAATTTAGCTATAATTGTTTATTTAGTGCGTGGAAAATTTTCAATATCAAGAAAAAAATAATATAATATATATATATAAATGGTAAGACGAAATTCTCGCAGAAGATTTACAGGTGGTGAGGGTGATCCAATGGGTGATCCAACTGGTGGTACTCAAGATTCTCCTATGGGTGATGTACCACCACATAGTCATGATCCACAAGGCAGTGTAGGACCACCACTTGGTGGTGGAGGAAGACGCAGACGTCGGCAACGTAAAGGTGGAAGTTTTCGTAGTGCGGTTGGTACAGCATTAACCCCGCTCGCTCTTTTCGTAGCTCACAATCGTTTATCGAAAAGACGTAAGAGAACTGGTCGTAAACGCAATCGTAGTAAAAAATATAGATTTACTAATAAACGCCGTAGAAGTGGTAGAAGACGTCGTCGTTAAATAATACATTCAATTATATTTAGAAAAATCATTATATATTTATATAATGAGTTTTGAAGAAAATATTAAGCAGTGGATATTAGTGGATAATGAAATGAAAGAATATTATGAAAAAATAAAATCTTTAAGAGAAAAAAAAAATAACATACAAGAAAATATAATTGTTCATGTGAAACAAAATGATTTAGATGATGCTACCGTTAAAATAAATGACGGTAAATTAAAATTTGTAGAAACAAAAACTAGTAACCCTATTACTTTAAAATATTTACAAAGTTGTTTAGAAGAATGCATAGAATCTGAAAATGATGTACAACATATTATGAATTATATTAAAGATAATCGAGAAACAAAACAACATTCTGAAATTAAACGATTTTATGATTAATTATTAATCTATAGAATTATTATATGAATTCTAAAGATATGATATTTTGTGAAAAAAATGGTAAGGTTTACAGTTGTGGATATAATATTAACTCTTTATTTTTAGAAAATAATATAAAGCCTGTTCACATCTTTGAAGATGAAGATGAAAATAAATATACTATACCTGCTGGATTAACTACTTTTTTTAATATTAAACCTAAAATGAAACAATCATTTATAAAATATGGAATAAGTCAAGATTCATTATACGATAAATTATTAAATTTAATGGATAATGATGAAAAAATATATTATAAAAATCAAAAAACTCAAAAAAGAAAAATGAAATTAAAATGCAGACGAAAAAGTTGTAAAAAAAAAAAAATTAATATGTACTCCAAGTATCATTATTAAATGGTGCTACTAAAACTCGATTTATTTGTTTTTTCCAATATTGCTCTTTTTTATCTATTTCTGATTGTTCCTTACTATATGGTGGTGTGCTAACAGATTTCATATATGCATGGTCTTGTGGTCGCTGGTCAGGTTTAGGACCAAAACAATTTATACCAAAACGTACATTGGGATTTTTTATATATCCACCATTTACACCTGGTCTTCCACAGTCATTCTCATGACCCTTTATTTTTTGTAACTTGTCCCATGTTTTTTTTTGTGTAGGAAACAATGCCATTTGATTTTCTGACCATCCATAACTACACCAATTGGCACCATTTTCATACGCGTCTTCTAATTCATCATATTTAGCTAATCTTCCACCATAAGCTTTACAAATTGCTTTTCCATCAATATAATTATATTTGTTATTTGGAATATGATATACTTGCTTTTTTAATTTACCCATTACTTTTTCTTCTTTTGCTTTTTTACCTCCTCGATTTTCAAGATCATCTAATAAAGGTAAATTTAATTCACTTTTTTGTTCTTTCTTAACATGTACATCAACATTTGCTATTTTATCTTTAAAACCTGGTTTAAATATAGCTTTTAAAGGAGGAGGTGGTTTTTTTAAAAACCATAAATTAGCCAATACAATAGCTGTAAATATAGTCCATAATACTATTTCTAATATACGTGGACTTGAATCGCTTTTTCCTAAATAAATTAATACTACAACATATACAATAATTATTACTAAAATTAGTATACCAAACTTACCATTTTTACTAAAAAAATCGCTAACCATTTTATTCATATTACTTTCTGGTAGCTTTGTTTTTGAATTATAACTTACTTGTATATTTTCCATTTATATATTAACTATTTTTTTTTCCTATAGAAAAAGCAATATGCATTAGATGTAACTATATTTTTAGTAGTTATTTCTTTTACATGCGTATCATTAAATTCATACCATTTACCATTTGTATTTAATACATATGCCCAATAATGTCCGCCCATAGATCCACCACCATGATTACATATGCCATATAATTCATATACGCTAGAATTGTCTTTTACAATACAATATTTTTCTAAATCAATCGTCAAATCTGTAGTTACTAATGTTTGTATTTTTTTATATGGATTTACCCATCTTTTTAAATCTATAATAATAATTTCAGGAGAATATAATATATATGTTTTTTTAAATACTGGGATTTTTTTATTCGTTTTTTCATGTAACCATGCATTATCTCCTTCTAATTTTTCTTCCATAAAATAATTGTCTAAACATTCATATAATGTATGTGTAGTTTGTTTAAAAAAGGACAAGCTATATAATAAACAATGCTCCGCTTTTATGCTTAAAGACTTGTGTTTTAAAGAAGTAATGTCAGTTATTAAAATACTGTGAAATAATTTATGAACAGGGGAAAATTCTTGTTTATAAGTACGTTTTGTTAATTCGAGACCCTTATTCATATATTTGTTTTCAGTTTTGTTATATTTAATAGAATGTTTATATTTTAATGCATTATGAAAACAATCAATACAAAATATAAAAAATTCCGCACTATCATTTTGATCAAAACTTGTAAATAAATCGTTATTTTTTGCTTTAGCAACATGTTGTATTGTTTTAATAAATCTACCAGGTGATATAGTTACATCTTTTGACCACATTAAATTTCTTAAATTATTCCATTCAACCAGTAAATGAGAATCTACAATATTATTTACTTTTTCTACATTATTTAAAACATTATTTAAACAATGAGTGTGTGATAAAATTTGCATACAACTATTAATATAACATGTATTTCCTAAATTACTTAATCCGGTTAATCCATTTCCAGGCATTACATATAGATTAAAGTTTATATTTATATTTTATTTTTCTATATTATACAATGGATTATAGGTCATCGAGATATATGTATGAAAATCAACAAAATATATATTCATTAATAAGATTAATGATTCTACAGGAACAAAATTTAAGATATATGATGGGTAATATTCGCTCTGAAAGAACAGCTGAAAGAACTTCTTTAAATGATCAATTGTCTTTCTTATTTCCTTCTAATCCAATTTCGATGCCACCTATTAATACAAGTATTCCAATGAATACACCAAGTACGAGTATTAACAATGGTCCTTTAACATCTGATGAAATTTTAGAAACAACTACTAATTTAGTATATGAAGACATTGAAGAACCTATAAATACGGAATGCCCGATTACAAGGGAATCGTTTGAAGATACTGATTTAGTTACACGCATTAATCATTGTGGTCATATATTTAAAAGAGCTAATTTAAGACTATGGTTATCTATTCATTCAAACTGTCCAATGTGCAGACATAATTTAAGAAATGATTTAAATACAAATACAAATATAAATAATTCATCCACAAGAACAACAAGTAGATATAATGCAGGTATTGTAAGCCCAACTTACGAACGTTTATGGGGAGATTTAAGAAGCACTTTAGATAATATTAATAATACTTCTAATTAATCTTTCACATAAAGTATACTAATTTTACAATATAAACAAATATATCTAAGTTATTATATTAAATGATACATCAAGTATTTAGAAAATTAACACCAGAATTAATTAAAAAAAGTGGTTACGATTTTAATGTTTTATGGGCAAATAATAAATATGTATTTATAGAGCTAAATAAAAAAAAAGATTTATGGAAAGATGTTCCAGATTATGATAAAAGTGTAAATCCTCACTTGTATGATAAAAATAAAAAAGATATCAATGATGATATATAAAAAATATTTATTTTCTATTTTATTACTGAATAATATATGAAGTAATGTACTTTTTTAAATCTAAAGGTAAACAACTAGGCATAAAATTGATAGTAAGAATATAATTATCTATATATTTTTCATGAGCTTTTAATAATAATTTTTTTAGGTTTTCGCCTCTATTATATTTTTTTTCAGTTAACTCAAAATATAATTCTTTACATTTTCTATCAGATGCAAAATAAAATTGTGGCATGTATTTCAAAATATGTTCATGGTTATTGAGTATACAATTAAATAATTTATAAACGTGCTCATATTTACGATCCCAAGTAGGTGATAAAGATATACGTATGAATAATATTTCTATCTCCTTTGTTATTTCAATATGATGATTGTTCATATGATTCTTATGTGTTTTAACATAAACATGTTTTTATTTCAATTTAATTGAAATAAAAATATTATATATTTTTTTTGTAAAAATGACGTACACTGCTATCCGGAGATTGACGCCTGAACTTATTAAATATAGCAATTTCCATTTTAATGTTTTATGGAGTGGAGAAAAATATATGTTAATTGAATTAACTAAAAAACCTAAAAAAAATATTTGGAATTCTATTTCAAATTCAAATTATGAAATTGAACAAAATATTTCATTTCAAAGAACTCAAGAACAATTAGCTTTGTTAGATAGATATAGATAATTATAGATAATTATAATATTTTATAATAATATAATGATAAAAATGTTGCTTTATTTTTTTTTATTATACACGACTTATTCATATGATATTGCTATAGTAGGTGCTTCGGGAAGACTAGGACGAGAATTAGTATATCAATCTACAAAAAACATGAATAAAAAAGTAATTGGATATACTTCAAAACCACATTATATTTATGAACCATATAGAGGAAAAGGTTATAATGAAAAAAATAAAGGTATAGAATACAAAAGTTTAAATTTAGATTTATATAATTATTGGAGACCAATTAATCAAGATTATGAACATTTAATTTTTTGTACAAGCGCTATGCCATTTGAAGATGACTATTCTGATAAATTAGTTAATAAATTTTTAAATCAAATATCAAAAAAATGTAAAACTATTTCTTTTGTAAGTGCAAATGGTGTTAGTGATACTTTAGAAAATAGTAATATAGGAATTAAAGTAATGAATAATTGGTATTTAAAAGACGTATATAGAGCTAAAAATGAAATAGAAACATCTTTAAATAATTATGATGGTCCTATAAAAATATATATATATAGACCTGAAGCATTATCACATGGAGATACCTTTTTAAATTCTACAACGAGACAAAATATGGCTGAAAAAATACTAAATAATATAGTTAAAGATAAAACAGATTATAATTAAAAAATGTTATTTTTTTCAGGCAATCATTACAAAAATGCATTAAGTGTTGCAAATAATTACATTTTAAATAAAAGGTTGCCTATTATAAATTATGCTGTAGAAAGTAATAATGACGTTACTCGTGTATTAAATGAATACGAAATGTTAATTGAAAATATAAATAATAATAAAGATCTTTCAATTGCGCTTAAAATGTCATCATTTGATTTTAATATAAATTATGTATCTTATATTATAGATTTGGCTAAAAAATATAATATTAAAGTATATATTGACGCTGAACAAAGCGTACATAATAAAAAATATCAATCCATGTCAAAAGAATTAATGTGCAAATATAATAAAAATAATTATACTTTATTTAAAACATATCAAATGTATAGAAAAGATGCACTTATGGATTTACACGATGATTTAATAATTTGTCAAAAAAATAATATATTTTTTGGAGCTAAAATAGTAAGAGGTGCATATTGGAATAGTGAAAAAAATAATGGACAACTCTTTTTAAAAAAAACAGATACAAATAAAAGTTATAATCAAGCCATTTTAGATATTTATAATTATGATTTAAAACATAAAAATGTGATTTTAGCAACTCATAACGAAACTTCATGTGAAATAGGACAATTGTTAAATCAAAATAAAAATATTTTTTCATTTGCACATTTACAAGGTATGAAAGAAAATTATTATAATTACGTATCCAATGAACATAGTATCCATGTATATATTCCGTATGGTCCATACAATGAGATGTTACCTTATTTACTACGTAGATTATATGAAAATTTGGAAATATTATACTCTATCAAGTAGTAATTTAAATTGTTTATCTTCATTATAATTTCCTGAATTAGACTTGAATGAAAATTTACAAGGTGAAGCACTTTGAATTAAGTAATCTTTATATGTTCTACCTGTACCAATACTAGTTATAATAGGATAATCACTCCATTGACCATTTTCTTTCATATGCGTATCTAATAGATCCATGCATGAAAGGTCGTCCGCGTAACTTGCAGATTGTTGCATACATTCACGTTCCCCTAACATGAAACTTGATAGCGCTCTTGGATAATTGAAATATAACATTTTAATTACATAATCAAGGTCAAATGAAAACATTTGCTCCTTTTCATCTTGCTTGTAATTAGGACTAAATATATTTTTTATAATGGAAAAGATATCATAGCGCTGTATTTTTTTTTCACCATGTATTATGGTATTAATAATCGCATAACGAATGTCACCATTTGCTTGAATACATATTTCTTTTTTTTTACCCAATGGAATATTATATTTTTTCAATATTTCTAACATTTTTGATAAAGATGGCTTTCGTATTACGTATTCTTTACAAAGTTTTATAATAGGAATGAATTCAGATTTGTATTCATTAGAACCTACAATAATCAATGGTTTTTTTGCTTCTTTAATTATATTTTTTAATTTGCTAATTACATTTTTATACAAAATATGTTGAATGTCTAAATCATCTATTAAAATTACTTTTTTTTTTGAAAAGCAATCCAATGCATTTATATTTACAATATTATTTAATTCTATTTCTTGTATATGATAATCATATTCATAAACAATTTTATAACATAAATACGTTTTACCTACACCAATACCTCCTTTTATATATATAGGCTTGGAGGTAGTAGACCAGTTTTTTAACCAACTTTCAAGTGGATTCATTATTTATTTAATGATAAAAAATAAATAATAAATCAATTTTCTTCAAATTTTTCTAAATCATTATAATCAACGCCTGTTTGTATTTTATGATTTCCATCATAGTAACTATTTATTTTTTCAACACATAATTTTTTATTTTTTAAAAAATGTAAAGGTTTTTTAGTCTTATAAAATTTTAAAAATAACCCACATATTATTTTAACTGCACGAGCTTCAATAATTACTGTACTGCACATTAGTTGATTTTCTATGCAATTTTCATATTGCTTTAATATACGAATAAAGTCTTTTATCTTAGAAAGTGAAAGAATACCTAATTTTCGAGAATCTAATAAAAAAGCAAATTTTTGATTGCTACATTGTATATTCGTTAATGAGTTTGTTAGCTCGCTTTTAAATTTTTCCCATTGTAAAGGTGTTGGTTGTGAATTTAAAACGTTTAAAAATAAAACTTTATATTTACTATTTTCAACCACCGTAATGGATAGAAATTCATTATCGTTTTCTATAGTTAATTCGGCCATTATATAATTCTTTACTATTTCTTTAGGTTTTATTCTACGAAAATATATAATATGAATGTTCAAAATTTAGCATATTGTAGATATATTTATATATGGACCATTTTATTTTTATTAAATATTGTTCCTTATTCCCCATTAGCTTCTTTATTTTTAATCAGTATATTAGAATTAAAAAGTCATGTTTTATCAAATAAAAATTATATTACATTTAGTAAGGCATTTGGTCTTATTTTTGTAGATATATTATTATTTATTTTAGTATTTATGAAAGACACTAATTTGTATATTATTCCTAATATTCTTTTTTTTGTATTTTATTTACTTATTTTACATATCCATGAAACAAATATTTTAACACTTCATAATGAATTATTAAAACAAGATGATTTAAATCATAGTCAAGAAAAATATTTTGAATATATGAAAAGAATTTGGGGATTAGCAATACAATAAATATTATTTGAAGAAACTAGTAATAGACCTATTTCCATTATTGCTGTTTTGACTTTGAACTAAATAGCTATCAAATAAGATTTTTTTAACTTCTTTTGTTTTTAATTCTTCTACTTTTTTTACATATTTTTCTGGCTCTAAAGAACATTTAAGTGTTTCTAAACGATCTTCAAAATTATCCACTTTCCTTTTAAACTCTGGCATATCATATAATACAAGTGCAAATAACTGCAAAACCGGTTTCATAATTTGATTACTAATATAAAATGCGTAATCAATTTTTAACTTTTTCTCTTTAATATATGTTGGATTTTCTATTTTTTCGCCCTGCAAATTTGCCTTTTTATTTACAATGTAAACATATGGTATTCTCTCACCCGGTGTAGGTTTATTTCCTGGATTTCTTTCACCCATACGATCAGCTAATACTTTATGTGCAATTTGGCTCGGATTTTTATAAAACCCTCGAAGTGCTTTACTAATAATTAATTTATTAATATCTATATTTTCATCAATGATATCTTGTAAGCATTTCTGTAAGAATTCTTTAGCTTTATTTATAGACCTTTCATTTAGCAAAATATCTATAATACCACCATATACATCTTTTACAATAGGTGCATTATCCCGACGTTTTAATACAAGTCCCATAGACTTTCTATATCCACATTCAATATCTTCTTCATACAATACCCCTACATACCGTTTCTTAGATAATAATGCAAACGGTAGAAATGTTTTTTCATATTCTAAATCATGCGGATATTTTAAAAAGGATGTAGCTATTTCACCAGCTTCTTTAGCTAATTCAATTGTAATCTCTAAAGCTTTTTTATCTTTAATTGGAGTACCATCCAACTCTTCTAAATTAAATGTAAAGAACACTGAATCTGTATCACCGTAAATATATTCCGCATTTGTTCTAACTTGACCATATTTTTCAGTATCACATACTTTATTTTTATACACTGATTCAATTATTTTTCTCGCATATGTTAATAATTTACGCCCAACCGCTGTAGTAGATGCGGCTGCATCAATTTCATAAAAAGTGCTTGTTTTTGCACCTGTTTGACCATATACGGAATTAGCTGTTATCTTAATACTTAATTGTCGTTTGTCTAAAATATTTTTCATGAATGGATCATCGGTTTGTTTCATTAATTTTTTTGTAGCTTTTCTTGCGGCTAACAACTCTTCCAATATAGCTGGGAGAATTGCACGTCCTTCGGAAAATTGCGCATAACGACATATTTTATATCCAGTTATTACTTTAACATCTGCTGACGATTCTGTAGGACCTTTTTTTTTTGTATACGTATCATATTTTATATCTACATATTCATAATTTGGTAAATTGTCATATATAAATTCACCGGCTTCGTTTTTAATACCATACTCTTCCAATAATTCATCTTCCAAATTAAATGTTTTTGTCCATACTTTACTATCATGGGATATATTTTCACTGATAATAGAAGATGGGTACAATGACCCATAATCCACACACGCTACTGGGTCTTCCAAATATAAATTACATTTAGGTTCTAATACAATAGCACCTTCATATGCTTCTTCATAATCCCCTTTACTAATCAATGGCATGAGTGTATTTTTTTCTCGACATTTTTTTGCTACATAACTCGTCAATTTAATACCTTGTCCACGAAACATTAAGAAACTCATTGGAACACTACATAATTTTGCCATTTCTACATATGCTGTTAATATATCTACTTTTTGAAACAATTGATGTACTAGATTACAATCCTGAATACAATATTTTGCAATGACAGACCTTTCTTCGGGACCTTCATTTGTCATACGAAATATATCCTGAGGAGATACATCATCTTTTGATAACCCCCATTTAATTTTTAAATCATTAAAATTTACTTCTTTGTCTATAATAAAATAATCTTTTTCTATACCTATTATTTTAAATTTTTCACCATTATTATAAGGATCACTTGTATGACTAATAATATAAAATACTACATAACTATTCAGTGATAGTCCTTTTTTATTTCTTGTATAAATTTTTGTACCTTGTTTACATGGTTCGGTATTAGATACTTTATCGCTTATCAATTCTCCCGCAACAGAATCTAATTTAAATGAAGAGAAACTAAATCCTGAATCTTTTCTCATGTATACCAATAAATCAATTTGTAAACGTCCTTCCATCAATATATAATTCAAATTGAAATCACCACTTGCTAAACGAATATTCATTTCTTCAAGTTTTGGTGCGCTCTCATTTTTTACACATATCTTATCCTTTTTTCGTCCCAACTTTAGAAAATCACGTAAACAACCATTTTCTATAGCACGCTTAAACATAAAAGGGTAATCAAAACCAAATATATTATATCCAATAATAATGTCGGGGTCTTCTCTTTGTATTATATTTGTCCAAGCACAAAGTACATCTTTCTCGTCTTTATATACTTCTAACTCTGATATATCGGATTCTAATTCCATAACACCAATTCCCTTGTCATCTAATACAATACAATGTTCTAAATAAGGACTTTCGCCAGCGTAACAAAATGATGAGCCAATATATGTGACCTTATCCCCTTCAATCGCTGGAAATTTTTTATCAAGAACATCTGTAATATTTATTATTTTTTGCATGCGATCATATTTGTCATCACATAACATATCTAAAATGGCACCTTTTTTATAAGGTTGAAATTTTTTTTCAAATTTTTCATTATCATCATTATTTGATAATAAATAATCAATCCGTTGTTTAGAAATTTTTTTATTTTTAACTTCTTTGGACGTTTCTTTTAAAATCGTCTCTATTATACTTTCAAAACTTTCAAGATTTAATGATTGTTTTAAATATATTTTATCAATATCTAAATGCTCTGCAAATCCAAACGCACATTGTAATACTTCCACAAATGTAGTTTCGGCAACTTCCCTTGTTATTTTATTTTGAATAAAGTAATTCACTAACTGATATCCCAAATTACTATACGTTTTCTGAGCCAATGGAAAGTCGCCATGACTACTACTTGCCTCAATATCAAAACTGCATACCTTATAAGGTACTGCAGTTTCTTTATCTGGCATAGGTAACACATCTTCATATTTTATAGCATATTCATATTTACAAGTAGTGGTCTTTTTATTTATACGAATAGGTGATTTGAGTTCCACCCAACCCGATGGACTTATTTCTTTTATATGAAAATAACGCAATAAAGGGGGTATTTGCGATTCGTATAGAAATGTGGGGTCACCTTGTAAATCAATTCCGTCAATTAGCTTTTGTTCTTTTCGGTCATAATAAAGTTCCTTAATTTTATTAATTACCATGTAGTGTTTACATGTAATTTTTAAAAACGTATGCATTTTTCCATCGTCAAAATCATATAACGTTTTATATTTTACAAATTCATATTTTTCAATACTTTTTTCATTGATACCTTCAGTTTTTTTTAAATTATCCATAAATTCTTCTTTCATACTTGATTTCTTATTGTCATCCCAATTATCATCCCAATTTTTTCCCATTTTAATATATATAAATGGTTTAAAATCTTTTATGTATAAACTACATGTTTCTCCGTGTTCATTTAAACCAAACATTTGAATATGAAATACTAATGGTCCATTATCCATTTTTTCAATGATTTGAAAGTCAAGGAGACGGAAACATCTGCTCGACATTGTATGTTACATATAATACGATAGTTATATTTAATTCAATTTTATAGTTAAGAATATGTAACAACATGTCTTCCTTTTATAAATTTGGGTAGAATCTTTTTATTCATTCTATTTTGTTTTATAATAAATGAACGCATTTCCCTTAATACCATATTATATTCTGCATGAAAATCAAATACATATTCTTGTATTTTTTCTATAATTTCTGGTGGTAAAGTATGCATAATATAATATAACATTATATTATGAATGGTACATTTATATTTAAAGCACATAGAACACTTAATTGTTTAGCTTATGTACCATATCATGATAAAGATAAAAATAATCCATATTATAGTGAATTAAATATAAACAAAATTATATATAAATTAAGTACACAACATATATCAAATATTATTTGTCAAAATAATGTGTCAAATGCATTTGTAAAATCAGCATTGGGATTAGATGAACAAGAATTGTATAAAATACATAAGGAACCAATACAGGTGGATGACATGAATAAGGGAGTAGATATATTAATTATTTGCACTGATATTAAAAAAAATAATTTAATTACAAATAAAAATTTACAATCAGTTCGAGGTATAGCGGGTTTAAAATTAAAAAAAGATAAAAAGGGTATTGATTATAGTAATATATCTATATTATGCAACGCAATATCTTCAAAAATGAAAACACGCCAATCAAATGAAAAAACACGTGGAAAAGATATTCTTAAATTAATTGATAAAATATCTCACGAAAATAATTGTAAATATATTACCCTACATGCTTTAGATAATGTAATAACATATTATCATGCATTAGGATACAAATTAGTACACTATCCATTTCAAAAAGAAAAATCAGAAGTAAGTGAATACGTTAAACGATTAAATCATGTTAATTTAAAAATGCAAACATTACAAGAAAATATTCCTAGCACCGAATTAAACGAATTATATAAAGAAAAAAATGTTATTATGCAGTATTTAAAACGATTTTTAACAGGTTTGTATGATATAAAAGGTTTATCAAATTTTAAATTACATGGTTATATTGAAGACTTAGTAGAAAATGGATATAAAATGTATAAAATAGTAGATGGTAATATTATTTTGTAATTATTATTTTTGATTCATTTGCATATAAACATGCTAACTGAGTGTAAAGAGAAGCTATGTCTACACCAGATGTTTTACGCAACCATGTTTTTTTTAAATATTGGAAACCATTATGATTTGATGGGCGAATCATTAAATCTTGTGTCCTGTCTGTAATGAGACCTCGGTTTATAATAGTGTCTCCACTTCCCCAAATACGCAATTGTTTGAAAAACTCTTGCTCAAACAATTTCTTTCGCTTATCTGATTTTGAAACAACATTTAATGCATCTACATTTACTATAAATTTTACTAATTCTTCTGAAGCTTCTTTATTTAACATTAAAATATCACTATTTGGTGGATTAAATGAAATTACGTATACATTATTTGGTAATATATACGTACAATCATGTTCGCTATGTTCATCTAATGCATGTCCTCCGTGAACTGGTAAATATAAAATGTTACCTGTTTTTAAAGCTTTTATAATATTTTTAGGATTAACGCTGGTGCGCGTTTTTTTCATAATGGCTTGTAAACTGTTTGATATTTCGGATATTTGCTGTGTTGATATTTTATAATATTCATAAAATTGTTGAGTAGTTTCTATTTTGTCATGTTTGTCTCCTCTTAAAATTGTAAAATCTTCATTTAAAATTCGAGTTAAATTACGGGTAGTTTTTCTTTTTCCCAAAGGTTTCGATTTTAAATATTTCCAAAACATTTTTGCATTTTTTAAACCTTGAGCATCTACTTTTAAACGAGTATCAAATATAGTATCTTTAGTATGATTTTCATAAGGAGGAGGATCACACGAATATTGTATAATAACTAGCGGAGCACACATATTTTCCATTTAATTTAAATGACATAAATAAAATTTATTTTATTTCAATTATTTAAAAAAGATATTCGTGAAATATAAGTATTTAATTATAAATATATATATTATATGAGTGCTAAAACAAAAATAATAAATGCAATGGGTAAATTGTATAATAAAGGTTATATAGCAGCTCGAGATGGAAATATAAGTTTTAAACCTAGAAATAAAGATTATTTTTATATAACAGCTGGTTCAGTTAGAAAGGACACTTTAAAAAAGAATCAAATAATAAAAGTAAACTTTAATAATAATAAAATATGTTATGATGATAGTAAAATACATAGACCATCGAGAGAATTAAACATGCATTATTTTTTACATAAAAAAAAACAAAATTACATAAAAGACTTATATGTAGTACATTCGCATCCACCAAATGCTATAGCATTTATGGGAATAAACCCATTAAATAATGAATTAAGTAATATTAATAAAATATTTCCTGAGTTAAACGCTGGAGTAATAGGAAAAAACGTTCCTTTGCTTGAAGCAGGCTCTGATAAATTGGCAAATGCATGTTTAAATCATCTTTGTAGTCCATATACAACTGTAGGTTTAAAACAACATGGAACTTTATGTGCTGGCTCTGATTTAGATTTAATATTAGAAGATATTGAAACATTAGAATATCATTTAGATATTTATTTTAAAGCAATTAGTTTAAAAATTTAAAAAATGTTTTTTCTATTTTTAATTATATTTACGTGTACGTCTTTTTTTAGCTTTTTTCTTAGCTTTTTTACCTTTTGGTGGTTTTTTAAATGTTTTTCTTATATTTTTATTTAATTTATTTAAAGACCACATAAGCATATCTTTCATTGTTCTATTTCCATTATATGTATCCATATTTGCATTATGATACCCATTTGTACTTTTAATTATTGTTGGAAATCCATAAACACCTTTAGCAACAGGACTATTAATATATGGTAATGCATTTCCATTTACTTCAAATATTTTTACTTTATCTTTATTCGTAGGTTTTTTTTTCAATACCTTTACCATTTTATCCCAATCTCCCTTCATATTTTCACAATGACTACAACCGTCCATATGGAATTTAATAATGCAATCACAACCTAAAATATTATTATCAAAATCTTCAGGATTGTTATCATTAATTTTAATAATTCTCATTTATATATATATATGAGAATAATTAAATATATATTTATAATTGTTTGTTTTTTGCTTGGAATATACTTTATTTGTACATTTAAGCAATTAAATAATAGAGAAGGGTTTGCACATAATAAATGTCCCAATATATTATTTCAAGAAGGATCTAAAATAGTATTATATAATTCAAGAGTAGCAAAAATACCTGGTGTCAATCCTATTAAATTTGATAATTTAGAAGAATATAAAGAGTTTTTAGAATGGCAACGCAGTAAAAACATAAGATGTCCAGTATTACATTTTCAAAAATCAATCGACGTGCAAGGCAATGATGTATATGCTATTAAACCTAGTCCTACAGATTTAGATGACAATATGTCAAAATATATATTACCTAAAGAAGGTACTAAAGTTGAAAAGTCTAAATTAAATGATGCAGGGAGGAATGACCCTCCATATAATAAAAATTCTTATCCCGGATTTGATAAAGATAACCAATATATTGGTCTAGACGTTCCTCTAGATGACATAAAACCTATTCCACCTATTTAGAGTCCAAAAATGTCATTGTCTCTTTTAACCCATCTTTTAACTTTCTTAATTCATTTATTTTTCTTATTGTTTTAAAACTTTCTTCACTTGTTGCATCTTTAGCAATATGTTCTCCACCTTTTTTTAGAGCATTTAATATTTGAAAATCTAAACCATCATTCAGATTTATTAAAACATCTTCATATTCACTTCTATGATTTCCCAATAATAAGCTACTTTCTACGTCACTATTTGCACCTTTTATACGATCTGGTAATTCTACAATATTTACATTTTCTTGCATTTTATTTTTCAAACCTTCGCGGGTTCTTGCAAATAAATTTATAATAACAATAAAACCTACTATAGCACCGACAATATAACATATTTTTGTAAGCTTAGACATAGTATAATATAATAAATTATTTACATAAAAATTTTGTAATAGTTTCCAATACTTTTTTGCTAATTTTTCTTTCTTTACTATCTTTTGACATATAGGTCATGTTTTCTAAACAATTTTCATTTTTTTTTAAACAATCAGTTAATAAATATAATGTACCAAAATGTTTTAAAATAGAATTCGCTACAGTTGTAGATACACCTGGGATTTGACATAAAAATAATACATCAATATTGTCAGGTGTTATATTAGCCTTTTTTTCCCTTTTAACTAAAGAAGTGTAATCTATTTCATTTTTACTAAATGACCCGTCTTGTGTATAGTATCCTGCATCCGATGTTTTTCCTAATTTGTTAGAAAAATGTATGATTAATTCATATGTCTCTAAAACACTATTTGTTCTAAATAACGAAAATCCTTTGAAATAAGTTAGCGATACCATGGACGATAATATGGTAGACTTATTTATCTTATATTTACCAGGTAATGTATTTAATGAACCTTCTATTATATATAGAATATTATGATTTGGTACATCTGTAGCATCTAATCTTGCGGATTGTTCTTTATATCTTCCATCTTTTATACTTGCTGCTAAATCTTTTACTGTTTTACGTTCAATGATAACTAATTCTTTTCCATCTTTTGTCAAAATAATGTCACCTATTGGTAAAGATTTATGTATTATATCATAATTTGTATTTGTATTTTCTTTACTTAGAGCAATTAATTCTTTTTCTCTAATATCTATTTGTATTTGCATAATATATGTATTTATGTATATTTAAATACATATGTTATATAAATTTAAATTTAAGAAGAAGCAGCACAGTTAAACATTACTAAATCGCGGTATTTTTTTGGCTGTTTTAATTCACTGTACATAGAACGACGACGTACACGGTTGTATATAGGTTGTCTTGATACAATACTGCACTGTGGTACTAAACCTGCGAGAATATTACCTCCATTACCACAACTGTTATCTGTTTTAGCGATTGATCTTTGGGAAGCGAAACGAAATGGCATATAATATATTCTAATATTTTTTTTTAAAACTATTTAAACATACTAAAATATATTTATTACATGGATAATACTACAAATGAAGAAGGGTTATTTTTTAACCCATATAATGAAAATAATGTTGAGATTACTATATCAGAAGTACAACAAATATTACAAAAATATGGTATTCCAACTAAAGTGCATAATATAGATTTATATAAACGAGCATTTATTCATTGTTCTTATACAAAAAGACCATCAAATGAAAATGAACAAGAAAATATAACTATTGCTCCTAAACCTGATACATGCTTACCTCTAAAAACCAAGTCGAATGAACGCCTTGAATTTTTAGGAGACGGTGTATTAGAATTACTTACTAAATATTATTTGTATCGTAGATTTCCAAAAGCAGATGAAGGTTTTATGACTGAAAAAAAAATAGCTTTAGTAAAAAACGAACATATTGGAAAATTGGCATATGAAATGGGTTTAAATAAATGGTACATAATTTCTAATCATGCAGAAGAAAAAAAAATACGCACAAATTTAAAAAAACTGGGATGTTTATTTGAAGCATTTTTAGGTGCATTATTTTTAGATTTAAATAAAATTTCAGTAAAAGATGAAGAAAAATGGTTTGAAAATGTATTTGTCACGGGTCCAGGGTTTCAAATGGCCCAAATCTTTGTAGAAAATATTTTTGAAAAACATGTAAATTGGACAGAATTAATAGAAAACGACGATAATTTTAAAAACAGATTGCAAGTTTCTCTACAAAAAGAGTTTAAAATAACACCTGAATACCTTGTTATTTCTAACTCATTAGAAACAGGCTATACGATGGGAGTATATTTATGTTTAGGACAAAATATATATGAAGTCAATATAGACGAAGCAGAAACATTTGATACATATGGATCATTTAGTGAAATACAGAAACATATTGCTGAAACAGAAAAATGTTTTATATTTTTAGGTAAAGGAACTCATAAAATAAAAAAAAAAGCTGAACAAATTGCATGTGAAGAAGGTCTTTTAACTATTGGTCATTTAAGTAAAAAATAAATAACATATTATCTAATCATAATATAATGTCTAAACGATTATTAGAAAAATTAAAAAAAAAACCAATTCCTACTACACGCGAAGAAATAGCTATACCTACCGCTCAGAACAAAGTTTTATTAGCAGTAAAAATAACAAATGTTGCAAATAAAACATCATTAAATAAAGCAGAATTAATGCGTAAATTAAAGGGTAAAATGGGAATAGAATACAGCGTAGAAAGAAAAGAAGATAGTGACCCTTTACCTGAGCCCCCAGTACCAAGAGAAGTATTACCAATTGGAAAACCAGTTAAATTAAAAAATAGATTACGATTATTATATGATCCATATGTTTCTTTATATTCTAATAAATCTGCTCCAAAAAAACAAATATTAAAACCTACAAAAACTGTTAAAAAAATAGAAGAAAAGAAACCCATTGTGGGAAAATCTATTCTAGGTAATCTAGTTACAGATCTTAGTAATATAAATGAAAAGTCTAAAGAAACATATGATAAAGCAGACCAATTGTCTATTAAAATATCGCCATATTATTTAAATAATAGAGAATTTTTTATAAATAGCATGAATCGATTATTTTCTCAATTTAATGATGACGAAGAAGAAAAAATAGGTGAAGGTGAAGATAAAATGAAAGTGTTATGTGATAAATATTCTTCTGAAAGCGACGAATTTACATTAATGAAACATCAAGAAATTGTAAGAATGTATATTCAATTATATTCGCCTTATCGAGGTCTATTATTATATCATGGTTTAGGATCAGGAAAAACTTGTTCTTCTATTGCTATTATGGAAGGAATAAAATCGCATAAAAGAGTTTTTAT
>CEQT01057476.1_pt1 | contig 23801 bp, 19 predicted proteins | sample 530951 | NCBI WGS metagenome assembly CEQT01 (sample SAMEA2621132, study PRJEB7988) | marine metagenome | biome: marine biome (ENVO:00000447); feature: surface water layer (ENVO:00002042); material: "saline water (ENVO:00002010), including plankton (ENVO:xxxxxxxx)" | depth 5 m
TCCGCAATGGACACTCAAGGGCGGGGTCTCCACGGGCTACAGCCAACCGAGTCTATCCGCTGCGACAGAGGGCTTCGGTCGTCTAACCGGTCGGGGCAGCGCTGTCATCATCGGTAACGAGGAGCTGGATCCGGAAACCAGTACCAACTACGAGCTGGGCACCGTCTTCCAGAACCAGTCTGGCACGCTCAGCGCCGGCGCCACCCTGTTCTACACCCAGTTCAAGGACAAGATCTCCGAAGACCGCCTCTGCCAGGGCCCGGATGAAGGTTTCTCCGATCCCGCCTTCCGCGAGTGCAGCTATGCCGGCACTGATTACTATTTCGTCAGCACCTACCGCAACATCGACGAAGCTGTCATGCAGGGTATCGAGCTGTCACTGGACTATGCCATCACGCCAAGCGTGAACCTGAGTTCCAGTTACACCTACACCGACTCCGAGCAGAAAAGTGGTGAATTCAAGGGCGAGCCCTTGAACAAGGTCCCGGAACATATGCTCAACGTGGCACTCGACTGGCAGGCTACTCACGACCTCAACCTGTGGGCACAGGGGAACTACCGTGGCGAAACCAGTGATTACCTGTCACGTACCAGCATGAGCGAAGGCACGCCGAGCTATACCTTCTTCGATGTGGGTGTCGTCTATGCCTTGAACGAGAGCGCTCGCGTCAAGGCTGGCCTCTACAACATCGCTGACAAGGAAGTCACCAATGACACCTACGGCGTGGTGCTGGATGGCCGCCGGTTGAACCTTGGGCTGACCATGGACTTCTGACCCTCGACTAGATCCACTCATGCTTACGCATCAAGGGGAGCCGAGGCTCCCCTTGATGCGTTGCAGCTCATGGTTTTAAAACAAGACGTCAGTCATGACGGGCCGGTGTCTTCATCAGCAGCTTCCATCAGATCCACGAGACTCGCTGCCACTTTCCTCCAGCAACCGCTCGCGGAAGGCTTGCACCTTGGCAAGCGTTGCCCCCAGGCCGATGAATCACGTAATAGGCCAAGGAAGAAGCGCATATCACCTCATCGAAAAGTCTCGCCAGACGCCTGCAGCAATTACATCATGAGCCATTAGCTCACGAGCCAGTGCAATACCCTGCTTATCAATTGCAACCTGCCGCACCGAAGCGGAGTTATTCACCGATGATCCATGACGTATTGCGAGTGGGTTACCTGGAAGTCGTTCTCAAGGATTGCTCAAACCTGTCCAGGAAGAGGTCGGCTTCCGAGCGTTCGATGCACAGTGGCGGGCGAATCTTCAAGGTACTGCCGGACTTGCCGGCCCCGCCGATCAAGACGCCATTGCGCTTGAGGTCGTTGATCAACGCCGTGGTGCGCTGGGCGTCCGGCGCTCCGTCACGCGTCGGGTCACAGAGATCCAATCCCAGGAACAGCCCGGCGCCTCGTACATCGCTCACCTCCTCGAAACGTGCCTGAATATCTTGGAGCTGTCGCTTGAAGTACTCGCCTTGACGTGTGGCATTGGCCATCAGGTCTTCCTCGGCGATCACGTCCAGCACCGCCGTGCCCGCCGCCACGGCCACCGGTGAGCCGCCGAAGGTATTGAAGTAGCCCATATCGGCGTTCAGCACCGCCAGCAACTCCTCACGTGCCGCCAGCCCGGACATCGGGAAGCCATTGCCCATCGGTTTGCCCATGGTCACCACATCCGGCCTCACGCCGTGGCGCGAGAAGCCCCACATCCCCTGCCCCGTGCGCCCGAAGCCGGGCTGGACCTCATCAGCGATGAATAGCCCTCCCTGTGCCTGCAGCATCTCGACCGCGGGCTTTAGAAAACCGTCGGGGTCCGCGTAGATGCCATCGCTGGAAAAGATCGAGTCCACCAGCAAGGCCGCACATCCGTAGCCCCGAGCATCCAGCTGCTCAATACCATGCCGTACCTGCTCAGTGAGCCAGGCTGCGGGGTCCGATTGCTGGGACATCTCGGAAATCGGCAGGATATGGACATGATCCGGTGGCGTGCCCTGCTTGTAGGAAGACGGTGACACCTCGGTCACGGCCGCCGTGTTGCCGTGATAGGCCGCCTCGGTGACGATGATACCCTGCCGGCCCGTCCAGCCACGCGCCAGCCGCAGCGCCATGTCGTTGCTTTCACTCCCGGTACACATCATGACCAGCCGATTGAGCGTGTGCGGCAGCGTGTCCAGTAGGCGCTCGGCATAGCGATGAATGCCTTCGTGCAGATAGCGGTTGTGCACGTTAAGGGTCCCCATCTGCTCGGCGACCGCCTGGACCACGCGAGGATGGCAGTGGCCGATGGACGGCACATTGTTGTAGACATCCAGGTAACGCTTGCCTTGATCATCGAACAACCAGACCCGCTCCCCTCGTACGATGTGCAGCGGCTCCTCATAGAAGAGCATGGATGTAGGCCCTACCGTTTCCAGCCGCTTGCGTACCAGTGCGCCGATTCGCGCATCTGCCTTGTCGATGTGCGCCATGCTGAAGGCGTTCTGATCCAGAATCCCGCGTACCTTTTCCATCACGCCATCCTCACATTGTGGTGTCGTTGCAGATCATCAGGTAGGTAGCCATCGCGTACCGGATGGCCACGTTGTGTCATATAGCGCTGTGCCATCACCGCGGTATCGCGGCTGAAGTCACTGCCCAACGCCTGGCCTTCCTGGCTCTCCTGATGGGTTGCCAACCAGGCACATAGCAAGATGCGGCGAATCAGAATGAAGGTGTCGAGCATCGCCTCATCCGCTGCCGAGAATTCAGCAACCGAGCGATAGCCCTTGAGCCAGGCGTCCCGCAATTGCGGAACACAGGGGTCTGTCTCATGAAAGCTGATGGCGGCAGCGAAGTCATAGGCATACCAGCAGAAGCCACAATCATCGAAGTCGATGATCGACATGCCCTCTCCCGACACCAACAGGTTGGTCAGCCTCAGGTCGGCATGCACCAGGCCATAGCGATGGGGTGCCGTGCCGTATAACGCGATCTCTGACTTGATGTAGGGGATGGCCTCACTGATGGTGTGAGCCTCGTTCATCGTCATGCTGGGGGCATTACGCCAATCCCCCCATAGCCCTTGCGCAGAGATCATCGTCTCGAGATTCCAATGCTTGCGCACGAACCCTTCTGGCAACTGCCAACGACGACTGTGCGCATGCAAGGTCGCAGTGACAGCCCCGAGACGCTCGAACCATTCCGGCAAGCCGTCACCGATATCTGGCTCAGCCCCCGCTGCATGCTCAAAGGCCACCACCAGTAATGTCAGCTCGCCCACGGAAATGCTCAGCACAGGGCTCCCCGTCTTAGTCGGCAAAGGGGCTGGCGTGTTGACCTCGGTGGTCACCCGAATAGCGCGTATCCAGGCCAATTCAGACTCGATCTCTTCTCGGCAGTGATAGTCCGGCCGATGGACACGAATGATGATCTTGCGACCTGTCGCACTCTCCTCAGCGATGAAGGTCGCGTTCTCCGACAGGGTCAGGAGCGATACCTGAGCCTGTTTCGATAGGCCCCATTTCTCCAGACAGCGCGCCAACTCAATTTTTATTTGATTTGTAAGAGTGTCCGTATACATCTCACTACCTCGCTGACATCAGAAAGGCCGGGACGCTGCGAAATACTCACTGCCTCGCGATGTCACATGAAGGGCGGCCTCATTGTCGAAGCCATGCCCTCCTCGGCGATTCTTGTCCTTGTGGTCTCGGTGCCACTTCGCGGAAGAAACAGGCATGGGTATGCGAATCGATATTCCGAAACCCCGCTCCCTCTTTGAAGATGTGCGCGAAAGTTGCATGTACAGACTAACGACACAGCAAGGGAGAGCGTTATCAGCATCCGGCAAACCTTGCTTAACCACGAAAAACAATGAGTTACACGCGATATGCCACAATATGTGTCACTAGCAGGCGCAGACGATGCCACAGGGAAGAACAGGAAAGATTCACTCGCACCAGGCAAGTGCACGCGGGAGGCATGGGACGTCAATGAACAGGCCGGCAACCTGACCGATTGGTCACAGGAATATGAACAATACGGCGAGGGAAGATTCTATGGCCGTATCGATGAACTTCACCTGCCTCACATGCAGGTATTCAAGGAATACACCAGTCATGCGCTCGGGCAGCAATGTCATGTCTGGCCGGATTCGCTGTGGCTGGGCATCCCGGCAGCTCGGGTACCTTGCCGTATCAATGGCTACTCTCTGCAAACGCAGGACATCATGTGTCAGCCGGGAGACCATGACTTTGAACTGACCACGCCTGATGACTTCGCGATCTATAGTCTGGTGATACGGCGGGACTGGCTGGTGAACGTCGCGGGAGAGTCGGCACTGGCATTGCTGGAGGCAGACCCACAACAGGTGATGCGTCTGGAGGTATCATCCAAGACTCGGCAGGCCGCCACCTTCCTGATGGAATGCCTGCTCAAGCGTCAAAGTGCGGGGTTCGAGGTACAGGTCCACCAGGACATTCTATCTCTGGCAGTCAACACCATCCTGCACGAAAAGACCCCTCTCCCTGAGCGCTACCCGAGCTATCACCACCGGCGTCAAGTCGTCGCGAAGATACGTGACTACGCGAATGGCAGTGCTTCTGCCCCCATCAGCATCGACACCCTGTGTGACATCGCCCATGTCAGCCAGCGCACGCTTCACAACAGCTTCGTAAGCATTCTCGGTATCAGCCCGATGCACTTCATTCGCCTGAACCGCCTCAACCATGTACGACGTCGGCTATGTGACCCGGACAGCACCAGTACGGTGAGCCAGATTGCCAATGACTGGGGGTTCTATCACCTGGGAAAATTCGCGCAGGATTATCGTCATCTGTTTGGCGAGCGGCCGTCGGTGACGCTGTCACGTTATCGCGCCACCCCCTTGCTGGAAGCTTGAAGGGGTGCAAGTGCACTAGGCACTTCAGAGATCCTTTCGGAAACCGATGATCTTCCATTCTCGTCGGAGCGTCAGACCGATTATCAGTGACGAATCGAACAAGTGATATTTACCTCCCATCGACCATCTGCTAAATTTTGAGCATCGGGGCAAAATCCCCGATCGGGTTTGGCGACTCGAATACCTCTAGGCGCATAAGCGCCCCAGACCATGACAGGCGCTTTTTTGTGTCTGCCATGCGTTATGGCGGTCGTGCGTGGGAGACCCTAGGGTCTGCCGGTTTCCTAGAGTGCCGGTTCGCCAACCTGCGTACGGCCGCCCCCATCACTGTTTGGCGACAGCGGGTGCGGCTCCTCAACTCTAGGAGCTTCAACCATGGTCATTCAGACTACGGCATCTCCGCGTAGCCCCGATCTGCCCACTCCCTATGGCGGCTACCCCGATCCCCCTTCCCAAGACTGTCATGCACGTATCGCTGGCGACTGCAGCGAGGTGCTGTCATGACCTCGAATTCTTCTCACACCATCCCAACAGCCTCATCTACTCCTCATATGCCCTCTGTTACGGGCAAGGCAATAGCCGAGTCTTCCAAGATGCCTGAGGCTTCGGCGTCACACGACTCGTCTTCTACCACCACCTCAGAGAATCAGCACAGCTCTACTTCTCCTCACACCTCAAGCTCTCCCACATTCCAAGACTCCTCGACTGCAGCAGCTTATCGACGAGGTCAGTTGATCAAACAGCACTTTCAGCAGTGGCTGAAAGCCTTAAAGGATAAACCGACTCATTTCACGAAAGTCAGCTGCCGCAACGAGCTGATGAAACATCCAGAGTTGGCGGGCTATAAACCCATTATTGTCCTGCAACGTGTCGGTGACCTGATCGATCGCCTGGTCATTGATGGTCACGTTGTGCAATCCGACACCATCGGCAAGCGTCGCCGCGTCTATCAACTCATCGATAGCACTTCCGAGCGCTCACCGGATATCCCACTGCCGAGCAATCGACAGGATCTTGCCACGTCGAAAACCGACAGCACATCGCATCTACCGCTCGATAAAGCACTGCAGGAACAACGTCGAGCCTTGAAAAAATCTATGCGGGCCGCGAAGGCGGAAGCCGAGCACCTCTATCAGCTGGCAAAGGACTATCCGGAGGCGAAACCCGACATCGCTCCACTTCAGGAGGATGCGATTCAGCGCGCCTGTGAACTCCAGGGACAACTGGCCGCCGTGCTGGCGCTCTCTGCAAAACGCCATGCTGGAGGTGCCTCATGACGCCGCGTCAGATCAATCGATTACTGCCCTCTCTGACAAGCCCGACACTCAGAGCTTGGCAAGCGCGTTGTATTGAGACAGCGCTTCAACGGCTTTCGGATCAGCAGCCCCATTTCCTGTGCCAGGCCACCCCAGGTGCGGGCAAGATGCTGATGGCAGCCGTTCTAACTGAGGAACTGATTCTCAACGGGAGCATTGATCACGTCATCTATCTCGGCCCCACCTCTGCCGTGGTGGAGCGTGCACGCGAGACGTTTTCGCAAATTCTGGGGCGGCCCATGCAGGGCAGGCTGGGGGACATCGGTATCGCGCTGACCTATCAAGCGCTCAGCTTCCGCCTGGAGGACCTCAAGCAACTCTGTCGCCAAGGGCGTGTCCTGCTGGTCTGGGACGAAAGCCACCATGCCGCCGGCGCGACAGCATGCGCCGCAAAAAACGCCTACACCAGCTCAGCAGCCACCGGCGCCAATCAATGGGGGTTGGCGCTCTTGGCATTGGAGCGCGATGTTCGCTTTACGCTCGCCTTGTCAGGCACTCCTTGGCGCACTGATGGCAGTTGCCTTCCGATGCTGCGTTATATGGCACCGAGCCATGAAGACGCCTCAGCGTCCGAGCCATCGGTGCCAACCCTGCCATCGGCGGACAGTGACCGCCTCGCGCTGATCCCAGACTTCACTTATCCCCTGCGTGATGCCATCACGGATGATGTCTGCCGTACTCCCCAGATCTATTTAATAGATAACGACGACATACGTCTGGTGGCTGAGCAGCAGGCGCAGCGCGAGACACTGTATTACCAAAGCATCCCGGCCTTGCTGCGTCACCCAGGGGTGCATTACGCCGCCTTGCTGCGTCACCCCGGGCCTCAGCAGCATTTGCTGGACGTCAGCTGCCAACGCTTGCGACAGCTTCAGGAGAAAGACCCGACCGCCGCAGGATTGGTGGTGGCATCCAACATTTCCCATGCGGAAGACATCGCTGATTGTCTGAAACAGATGGGACAGACGGTGTGTCTGGTAACCAGCCAGACGGAAGGGGCGCACGCACGACTTGAGGCCTTTCGCTACGGCCATACCTCGTGGATTGTCTCCGTCAACATGGTCAGTGAAGGGATCGACATTCCCCGCTTGCAGGTATGTTGCTACCTCAGCCACGTCAGGACCGAACAGTATTTTCGTCAGGTGCTAGGCCGAATCATACGGCGTCGACATGCACAAGATGATGCGTGCTATTTCTATGCACTCAACGAAAGCACGTTACGGCACTACGCCTACCGGCTGTTTGACGACTTACCCGACGAGCATGCTGCGATCCAACTGGATCCCTTCTCTTCCCCGACAACACCCGCCCCAATCGTCTATCCAGCCACAGATTCGATAGCCTCCAACGACCCTGGCACGAGCGGAGAACTCCCCACGATTGAAATGCATGGCGCGCCACATGCTCAGGCCCCCATGAGTGAGTGTGTGAGCCTATCAGAGGGAATACGAGAGATGACTCTCGATCTGGCAAATGATGTGGCGTTCTCCAACGCCTTCTTGGCGCGCCTGGTATCGCTCTGACCACAGGCAGCGATTCGGCTGCACCGCCTGCACGACCAGGCAGATGATTTCACTTTTCTTCAACCTCATCCCAGAGATAACACTCACATATCATGCACTTGCTAGTGGTATCCCTCCAATAACCCTAAGCATGCGTGACTCTCGACTTTCCATGCCTTCTGAGGCATGCATTTCGGGTTGGCTGATTTACGAAGAGTGATAGCGTGAAATTGGTTGGCCGCCTCACAAGCGCATGTCGGCCATCATTCCAACTTTTCGACATCGATGGAGATCCCTCATGGTGTCCAGACCACCGACAGGCATTCACCCGCCTCAAAGACGAAGACATCAGGCAATGCAAGTGATCCCCTATCAGGGAAACCAGGACTCTCTGCCGGGACTTTGCCTGACGGTCTCGGCACGAAAGCTGATAATGGCAAGCCTTGCACCGAGTACCATCCGAGCCTTCCAAAGCGACATACGGATGTTTCTCAGACGTGGCGGCACCCTCCCCAGCACCGACACGGAGATAGCCAACTATCTCACCCGGTGTTTCGAGGACGGCTATAAACCGAATACGCTCAAGCGGCAGCTGTGCTCGTTACGGCGTTGGCACCTTGTCATGAATTGCCCCACCTTGGGCAATGAGCAAATGATCAAGGGGGTCATGCGCGGCTGTGCACGCCTCAATGAAGTGCCGGTGAAACGTGCACCAGCCTTGATGAGAGACGATCTGCATCAGCTGCTGAATAGCCTGAATTTGAGCGAGTTGCGAGATCTGCGCGACGCCGCCATGTTCTGCCTGACGTTCTATGGAGCATTTCGTTACAGCGAAGTCCTCAACCTTCGTGTCGAGCACCTCACATGGGATACACGAGGCGTGTTGGTCAGGCTCGCCCGCAGCAAGACCAATCAAGAAGGACGACATGAAGTCAAAGCCATTCACCATGCGGATACCTCGCTCCCCTACTGCCCAGTCAATCTCCTGTATCGCTGGCTAGAAGCCGCCCATATCCAGAGAGGTGCGGTATTTCGCAGCGTCTCGCTGGGCGGCAGGCCAGGAGGCTCGAAACTCTCTCGAACTGCATTTCAGAATGCGTTGATCAGAGGGCTTGAGCGGTCAAACCTGGCTTCACGGGGATTCAGCACACATAGCATGCGTGCTGGCCTGATCACTGAAGCTCATCTGCGGGGGAAGAGCCTGGAGCAGATACAACGCGTAACAGGTCACAGGCATCTCAGCACCTTGACGGAGTATATTCGGGTCGCAGACCCCTTCGAAAACAGTGCCAATGACTTTTGATAAACACGAACAGTACATTACCGTTCAATAATCGATGAATTGAGAAAAGCAATCAAACGCAAAGTCATAATAAAAAATCACTACCAATATTGACGCTAAAAAGCCCTAATGCTCGCGAAACGGTCGATTTTGACGGTTAACTGATGCAGTAGATTCTTGCTACTTGAGTTATGCTATTAGTACACATTGATTCAGATTAGACATATCAGGAGGTAGTACTCTCAGAGATATCGTTCTACAGGTCGGGTGTATTACTCGACTGATCATCACTACTCAAAGTTACTCGCGTTTGCTGGACATGAACTCGACGAATGATTCTCTCATACGTCTCGGCCCCCCTTTGCCTATCGTTGGAGTCATCAATATGCCAGATGCTACCTATACACCGTCACTAGTGAAAATCAGCGCTGACAAGACGCTTGTCATCTATCAGCGAGTACTCGAGGTGGACACCGCCGAGCTTATGAACGAGGAGCATGCTTTTCGACCAACGGTCGCGACAGAGAGCCTGCCCATAGCGCCTGTCCGCTTCCGCAGCAACGTTCAGTCGACTCACACTTCCGAGGAGTTCGTGAATTTTCATGTCATCAAAGCCATCGTATCCACACAGAAAGTGCCCGTCTCACAAAGTGTATTTTGCATCGAGATCGATATCGGCAGACTCAACGAAGATGAAGTCCAGGTGGTGAGATTCTATTACCAGGTGCTACAGCCTCTGCTCGAGCTTGGCTGGGAATGGATCAATATCCACAACCTACATACCACTGGCGATATCAATATTAACGAGAAGAAGTTATGGAACAATATACTCAGAAACTTCATTAGTGATGAAAGATTACAATACGCATGGAGCAATGTAGTCACTCAACAAAACTTGCCAATAACACACAAGCAAATCTCATCAATGTTCAAATATCGCTATTCCACTGACTCGATTAGAAAGTTTATGAACACAATAACGGATAGCGCTAATAAAAGTCAAAGTAATGCATCTAAAGATAGAAATATAGCAAACGGCGCCACTGTCGCTAAAACAAGTAAGAAGAACACCCATAGCAAAAGAAAAGATAATAGGAAGCAGGAATCAGATACCAACAAGCAAAGCAATATAAAAGAAAAAAACAAGTACTCGAACAATAAGAGGGAAAACGACTCAGATTCGCAAATTGATTGGCTTTATGAGCTTTGATTGACTGATAAACAGGAGGCTTTCACGTGAGTGAACACCAACTACCTGACCAAATATTGGCTAATTACGACCTCAATGCGATCGGGTCCCGCTGGCCCCTTGTACCGGAGTGGCTCAAGAGGAGCCTCCCACCCTTGATTGCCTCAGAATATCGCCTCAGTGCTCGCCTCTTTGCCGCCGATTACTCGGAGCCAGACCTTGTGCCCCAAGTAGAAGAGTTTCTAGAAAGCCAATTTTTTATGGAAGATGAGTCACATCGAAATCATAGAATGTCTCACTGCCTTCATTACACGGTGAACTACCGATTTATATCGCTCACTGATCCTCGCGTAAGCAGTATCCGAAAGCTGCTTAGACTGATTTTTTGTCAGCCACGTCGTACTGTAAGACGTGGCTCTGCCATCAAATATTACACCCAGATACTTGAGCTTAGAAAGGCGCTTAAGCGGCTACTTAACTGGGGCGACCTGGATGATATTCAAAACAGTTTCCCCAGACCCATTTCCCCTACCCTGGGAGAGCAGTTAGTTCCTCCTCCGGAGCATTTTTCCGATGCTGATTTGGAGCTGCTCGAACAGTTTCTTCATGCCTATGATAAAGCAACTGATCGTCCATCGGAGCATCCCAACCATCTGCGCAATAAGAAAGCGACACGCGCTTTGCTTGACGAAATTTATCAGTCGAGCCAGCTCACTCGTAGCCCAATAAGAAAACAGCATAGAGCTCGCAATGAAAATCAAAAAAGACGTCAACATGTCGATACCATTCTTCGTGATTCGCCACTTTGGGCCAGTGACAAATCTTACAAAATTCATGCTGAATATACCGACTATCGCTCCCTTGACAGGTCAATCCAAGCACTTGACCATGCCTTAATAGAGGATGATGAAGAGCTCACGGATGACAATGAACATCAGAATGAATCATCATCTAATGATCTGAACCAAAGCAGTATCTCACCCCTCGACCCAGTGAAAGAGCTATTCCATAACACGCTGCTTTCACAAGGCGATCAGGCGCTTCACCTTGAGAGCGTACAGCTCTTGCAACAGGCCCGCAGTCTCAAGACATCTGCAGACATCAGCCTACGCCCACAAGAAGAGGTTCTAGCAGCTTTACGTATCTTCCAACCACCGAAAGATGAGGAATTTCTCATAGAATCTGAGAGTGCTATTGCAAACCGACAAGCCTTGGCATTTCTTAGCATTCTACTTTGCAGTGGAATAGCACCTGAGCGCTTGCTGCAGACGACGGTAATCTCCCGATCCCCCAAGCTGCCCCTCAATAGCGATAGCAATCGTGAGTGGATCATCTGCCAGACACTGGATCAAGTTCCCAGCTGGTCACCGGAGGAGGGGCTACTCCATTACTCTGTCAACAAGGCACCTAACGAAACCATCATCACGTTGCCCTTGCCCAACGCTCTCAATCAGTCACTCATGGCCGAAAAGGCATGGCTCCCCGGCGCCCAGCCCTTCAAAGCACTGAAATCACTGATCGAGAAAAAACTCAAGCGCTGGGGGGATAACCGTCCCGGAAGTACTCTGACGTTGAGACGCGTGTCCGCCAGTCATCATCATTGGGTGATACCTGCCTGTGAAGATGAAGTGATCGCGACCTGGTTGCGAGGCGAGCTCCCGCTTTCGCTCTCTGCCCCGGCAACGTATCGAACGATACCTCTGCACAAGATTCAGAAGGCTTTTCTCTCGGCTCAAGCTGCGCTTGGCCTATTTCCCTTATTAGAAGAAGACTGTCGTACACCTCGCGAAGATCACACCGTGGGATCCACAAAAGCCCAGGAGCCGAGCTATTTCAAACGTCCGCTTCATTTGCTGACGCAACTTACCAAGAACCACGCCATGCTGGTTACCTCATTGATTACCTCACAAGGGAATCGTAGTCGCGACTTACGGGCAGTCGGCGAAGCCATTGCCCGGCAAGGTCAGATACTGGGAGCGCTGACCTTACTTGCATGGCAGCTCTGCACCTTGGCTCGCCCAATTGGATCCAAAACCCAATGTGAGCAGCTGGAAAATACGCTCTGGCTACGCGACAAGGATTCGGCTCGGGCACAGGAAAGCCGCCAAATTCCACTTGTCCCTGCCCTTGGCACATTGCTCCGGCTTCAGCATGAGTGGCGGGAGGAATGGCAACGATGGTGGAAACGCCACGGTGGCAAAGCAGACTTTCTTAGGCATGAACAAGTCGCCTACCCCGTTCAATGGAAGTTCAATGCCTCGACAATGATGTTGACGCAGCAACGCATGCAGCATGCTGACTGGCGACAGTGGCTCAAGGATCTTCCAACATTCATGCCTTCGCCTTTGGCAACTGAATTGAGCCAGTGGGGCCACCAGCCTTCCAATATCACGCGCCACAGCATGCTCACCGCGCTCCAATCGCGACTTTCTCACGCTGAATTTAGCGCACTCGCTGGGCACACCACCCAGGGGCACTCACTCCAATCCCCGGCCAGTGATCGGAGCCTGATTCAATCGGCGACACGAAGCGCACTAACCGATATCGCCAGACTATGCGGCTTGACACCGGATCTGCTTCACAGAGACGACCTCCCATGGCCCATTGAGCACGCCGGACCAGCCATTCAAGGAGATAGAGGATGAGCGCTGTTACCACCATTGATCTTCGGAAGAAAACCGATGTACCTGCCCAGGCCACGCACCAAGAGCTTACAACTCCGAAGCTGTCTCCGATCGAGCTTTCGAAAACACTGGGTAGGATATTCCGTCGCTGGGATGATCCAGCTCATCCCCTTTTCTCCTCATCTGAAGAGCTCAGACATTTCCGCAAGAATGTCGCACGCTACGCCTGGCGACGGCATAAGAAAAAGGTAACCAGAGCACAGGCTAGAGCGCAAAGTGCGCCTTCCACCAAGCCGTCTCGCGCTCGACACAATGCCACACGCTTGAACCAGCGAGCTGTACAAGCCTTGATTCGCAACGCCATCCAGCTTACCAAGGAAGCTGAACTCGACTTCAGCTCCCGAAAGGTCACCAAGGAAGTCGCGCTTGTACTGACTCATCTCAACCGAGAGCCTGACTTCGAGGCTACGATTCCGACCAGTATCAAGCGTCCGGTCAGACCCTCATCCGCGGCTACCTCATCACGAGATATCAAGGTTCAGCAACGGGTGCTGGATTCGGTACGCGCCCTGCAGAGCATTCCCGCTAACCAATGCACGCCAGAGCAGTCTCTTCTCTTCCTGGCCTTGAGCATGGGTACCCTGCTGGGGATGGAGGAAGAAGTGATTCGCCATACTTTGCTGAACTTGAGCTCAGAGCATCTGCCACGCCTGAACACCAAGCGCGGTCCCCACCATTGGTTCATCGGCTGCCTGCCAGGGTTATCTCGAACACATCCAGCCCATTACCGGCTAAAAATCCCGAATCATCTCAGGAGGCTACTCAGGGCTTGCCGTCAGTCCCCTGCCCCATCATCAGCCCCCTCCTCTCAGCGAGCAGATGTATGGTGGTTCTCCTCGGATGCTACGCTGGATCTAAACAGTCCATTGGAAGCGCGAGCTGCCCATCTGGATCAGCTCTTGGTCACCGGTCTGTCACAGCTGCTAGATAGCCAGGCACCACGCAGGACTGGTTCCTCCGCTTCGCTGAAGAGTGTCCGATCATTGCTTCGTCATGCCTTTCGGTGCACGACATTGTTGGGCCCTGCGCCCCTCTGGTCACAGCTGCTTCGGCGCTATCCCCTGCCGGTGTGTAGCTGGCGTTCTCCTTGGCAGCATGACGAAAGCCTCTTTTTATCGGCGGCATCCCTCCCTACCTCCGGTACGTCAAGCGCTTCCGGCGCCATGGATGCCTCTGAACCGGAAGACATCGAGACCGATCTTCACACCCCTGAACTCCTTATGGGAGGAGGCGTCAGGAGTAACGAATCGTCACCATCAACCTCCCCTCGATACAGGCAGGATCAACTATCAACAGACTGGTATGTGAAAGCAGGCAACCAACTGTATGCGTATATCACCGAACTGGAGCATGAAGGTCTGATAACCCCCAGAGGGGAATCTGCGATCCAGCGGCATGACGCCATTACGTCTCGCTACGCGAAGAAGCTGATACACATGCTGGGCGAAGACAGCTATCCACTCTGGATACTGCTATGGCTGTCTTATCAATCGAGCACTCAAGGCAACAAAGCCAGCACGCTCAGAACTTACCTGAGTCGTCTGACGCCCACCTCCATGATGATGTTGCCCGATATCCCATGGTTGACGCTCTGGGATGGAGAACTGATGGAGGCGATCAGCGAACAGCTACCGACTCAGAAAGGCTGGGACACTTCGACGTCCCACAACTTCTTCCAGACGTTCAATCAGTTCATCAGCTTCTGCCAAGGTAACGATCGATTAACGGGTATTCCCCCCGTGCAGGGTGAGGGAGGTCGCTTCATCAGTACATTGCGTACACATCTGATCATGCCGCACGAGGCGGAACATCTGACCCGGGCGCTCTCCCGAAGACGGAGTGGATTGCGGCGCAGCTGGCTGATCGCCTTCCTCCTTGGCTACTACGGGGGCCTGAGAGCTGGAGAAGTCATGGCATTGACACTGCATGACGTCATCATCAATCAGCCGGGAGATGACGGCCCCACCTACTGTTACGTAGAAATCCATGCTGGGAAGACCGCAAATGCTCGTCGCAGCGTTCCTCTTCACCTTTTGATATCCCCAGAATTGATGACGCTGGTGAAAGAATGGATTGATAGGCGCCGAGAGTCCTTTGCTGGCCAGCAGCGTTTGAAGAACATTGCCTTGCTGGGGCCAGAAAGCTCTCCGCTGGGCTATTCAAGAGAGAGCTTGCTGACCCCGCTCATGGCATGGGCCCGGCAGTCTCTCCGCGGTGCTCTCACACCCGGATTGGAGCTGGAGGACATCCACTTCGACTTTCATCTCTTGAGGCACAATGCAATCTCGTGGCTCGTACTGCGCCTCTACAGCGACGACTACCCTCAGCTTCTGGATCGCCTTTCCTCCACCTGCCGAGGACATTGGTCCTTCACTCCTGCAGCACTGGCGAACTGCCGCCGAGCGGTCTACGACGTACTGGAAAGAGATGCCAAGGCACGAGGTCACCGTCTCGAGTTACTCGCCAAGTTGATCGGGCACCGCAACTCTCAAACACTGACACATCACTACACGCATGTGCTGGGTGAGATACATGGTGAGGTACTTCTGGAGCTGATGAAGCGACGCTGAAGGCGAAGATCGCATACTCGCATACTGGCTGTCGCCTATCGAAGCCGAAGCGCAGGTGGTCGACGGGCTAGAGATAGCCCAACCCCGATGTATCACCCTCCATCACTTGCGGTGTTGCACTCAGAGTCCACCTGCGCCATCTCACGCTCGGCAACCAGGATGAGTCAGGAGGTACAGTAGGCTGTCCGAGCCTGTACACACGGATGGAGCATTAGCAGTTCATGCGTGGTGCGATGATCTCCTTGACACTTTGACAGACTGATCGCCCCAAATTGTCCTGAAAGGGAAAAATTGCAGCACTTGCAACCCGCACACCAACTATTTTCCCTATAGGGAAAAATTCAGGACTACTCCAGTATATCCACCCAATTATCCCTATAGGGAAATTTTTAAGTATACTAAATTGTTTACAACAACCCGCTTTCTTATCGTGAAAGGTCTTAGCATGCCCCTATCGCAAGCAGTTCCCATTCATGATGCCGCAACGCTTGGCAAGTTGATTCGCCGCGCTCGCAAGCAGCAAGGGCTAAATCTTGAAACCCTCGCAGGTCTTTGCGGGTTGAGCATTCGCTTTCTGAGTGAGTTGGAAAACGGCCGTGACAGCTGCGGGTTGGGTCGCATATTGATCGTACTTGATACGCTAGGCATCGAGCTGTCCGCTGTTCCACCGGAGGGATCCGAATCATGATATTGCCGGATTCGTTGAACGTATGGCGCGACACGCAGCATGTAGGGACGTTGTGGCGCGGCACGGATGGCCGACTGATGGGCTTCGAATACAACGATACCTGGCGACAGAACGGGCATGCCATTTCGTACAGCTTGCCTCTAAGCCAAAAGGCTTGGCAGCCCCAAGACCTTCTGGCGCATCACTGGTTCGCAAATTTGCTGCCTGAAGAGCAAGCCCGGGCGGCGCTGATCAAGCGCCTGGGTATACCAGACGACGACTTCTCGCTACTGGCGACCATCGGCGGCGATTGTGCTGGTGCGCTGACGATCCTTCCGAGCGATCACATGCCGCCGTCAAGAACCCTACCGTCATCCCTCGATGACAACTACCGCGAGTTGCCGCTCGATCGACTTGCGCAATGGGCAGGTGCTCGCGAGCGGTATGCCCTGATGAATGAAGGAGCTCTGGCCAAACGCCCTCGTCTTTCGCTGGCCGGCGCGCAGGACAAGATCCCTGTGCGACTGTGGAACGATACACTCTACTTACCTATCGGAATCGAACCCTCTACCCATATTTTGAAATTCGCCGTCGAAGGGCGTGAGCAAGTCATTCTGAATGAGCTGTATCTGAACAATCTGGCACGCTTGGGGGGAATAGCCTGCCCGAGGACCACGATGGTCTATGCCGGCCGACATCCTTACTTGATGGTCGAACGCTACGACCGCTTGGGTATTGAAAGCGGACACGTCGAGCGTTTGCATCAGGAGGATCTGTGTCAGGCCATGGGCGTGTCGCGGAATCAGAAATACCAGGCTTACGGTGGGCCACGTTTCGGAGAGATCGTGCAAACAGTCCGCGAAGCCTGCCGACCCTCAGCGGCATCCATTCAGCAGCTGCTTCGCTGGCAAATATTCAATGTGCTGGTTGGCAACAGTGACGGCCATGCCAAGAACGTGTCCTTGTTACAGGACTCCCGAGGTCGTTGGCAGATCGCCCCAGCCTATGACCTCGTTGGCACCATAGTGCTCGGTTACGATTCAGACATGGCCTTCTCCCTCGGCGGGGAGTTCAATTCGATGCAGCTGCTACCGCGCGATTGGCAGGCCTTTTCGGAGGAGTGCCGATTCAGTTATCCGTTTGTGAAGCGCCAAATTCAACAGATGGTTACCATGCTCGCTGATCTATCCGACTCAGTCATACTCAAGGAGCAGCTACAGCAAGCCGGTCTCGAAGGCAAAGGCTGGACGAGGTTGCAGCAGCAACGTCAACACATTCAAAAGCAGTGCCGCCGTGCCGAGCGATGGTAGTGCCTGTCAGCGAAATTCAAGTTTGGATGTTGCCTCGTTCGGGGCCGTGAAGGCAGTCATCACACCGCCTGTGTCGCGCGACACTCCGGATAGGCCGAGCATCCCCAGAACTGCTGGCCCTCACGTACACCTGCTTTGGCAGTACGCAGCACCATACGGCTACCGCATTTCGGGCATTCACGTCTCGCCTGTGGATCATTGCGCTGCTTGAGATGCTGCACATGAGCACGCTGCGTCGCCCGAGTCGGCGCCAGCCGCCCCGTCAGCAGCGCCTCATGCATGGCCTCGACCTGCGCCTCGCTGAAGATGGGGGCCTTGAACGACTGTACGAAGGAAACGAAGTCAGTACCGCGCGTCACGTTGGCTGGCATCTCACCCTTGAGCCTGGCGTTGCCGACGAAGACGATCACCGAATGCAGATGCTCGGGAGTCACGCCAAGCGTCGTCTCCAGTGCCTTGAGATGCTTGTAGTTCTGACGTAGCGGGTTCTGGAAGCTGAACGACTGTCGAGGAAACTGCTGGGTCCAGTTCGCCTCGTGCTCACTGCCGAAGATCCAGCCTTTCATGTTCTTGGTTTCCAACACGAAGCAGCCGAAACGCGACAGCAGCACATGATCGATCTGGGTGGTGCCGCTCTCGGTCTTGAGGGTGACATTGTGCAAGGCCCGATAGCCCTGCTTGCCGAGTCGACGCGCCATCCAGCGCACTCGCCACTCGCCAATGCGACCTTTCATGCGGGGAGACTTGAGATAACGACTGACGCAGGAGGCCAGCACGAGGCATAGCAGTACACTCATCACCGGCGCGATGTTCGAAGGGACAACCACTGTCATGACTCCTGGTGCAGCCTGTACGGAAAGGAATCAAGCGAGGTGATTCGTCCAACCGGAGTACTGAGCCTTGATAAGGGAAAGGTAATGCTGCACCGCGCCCGATGGAGGAGCGCGGTGCAGCAAACTGCAGGATTCTAACCATCTGGCGAACGCCAAGCTACTGTTCTCTATCGGTTTATCTCTGAAGCAGAGCACGACGGAGCGTTGTGCATCGACGAGAGAATCAGGTTGGCGACGAGCCGTTCGTCTGAATCACTCCACCTCCAACATGACCTTGTCGGTATCGAACGCCAGCCGCCCGGCGATCGCCTGCACCTCCTCGATGGGGTGATCGTAACTCCAGGCGATATCAGGAAGATCCGGCAGCGAGTAATAGGTACTGTCGCCCTTGAACGGACAATGAGTGACGGTGTGAGAAACCGAGAGCTCCGCCATCGCCACATCGGCGCGCGGCAAGTAGAGCCTCGGCGGATAGCCCTTCTCGCGCAATTCCAGCGCGTTGCCAGTGTCAGCGATCACCGTCTCACCGACCAGGATTCGCACCCGCGAGGATAGCGGGTGCAGCGTGATACGCGGTTCGAGGTGGTCGGCCATGAAGACTCCTTTACGGGTTGGCGGGTGAAAGCGGCAGATGAAAGCGGCAGATGAAAGTGCCTTGAGGCGCGTTCTGAAAGAGTCAGACCCTCAGACCCCACCGTCCCTGGCGAGCCGAAAGCCGGAGAACGCCCAGCGCGCCTCGGGCGGGAAGAAGTTGCGATAGGTCGCGCGGATATGATCGGCAGACGTGGCGCAGCAACCCCCACGGAGCACCATCTGACCGGACATGAACTTGCCGTTGTACTCCCCCAGGCTGCCCGGCAGTTTGCGAAAGCCCGGATACGGGCGATAGGCACTGCCCGTCCACTCCCAGACATCGCCGAACATCTGACTCGGCATGCCTTCGGAGCTCGCGGCCGCGACTGGCTGTAGATAATCCTGATCGACGAAGTTACCAGAGAGAGGGACATCCTGACCGACTGTCTCCCACTCGGCCTCGGTGGGCAGGCGCGCGCCCGCCCACTGGGCGTAGGCATCGGCCTCGAAGAAGCTGACATGGCAGACCGGCGCATTCAGATCCACCGGCACCAGGCCACCTAGCGTGTAGTGATGCCAGACGCCGTCGCGCTCGACCCAATAAAGCGGCGCCGGCCAGCCTTCCGCCTTGACCGTCGCCCAGCCATCCGCCAGCCAGTGCTCGGGGGTGGCGTATCCGCCGTCCTGCATAAAGGCGAGAAACTCGCCGTTGGTCACCGGACGGTCGGCCATCTCGAACGCTTCGACGAACTGACGGTGTCGGCCCATCTCGTTGTCGTAGGCGAAGCCACCTTCGGCTGCATCATGGCCGATCTCGCGAACCCCGGCTGGATAGGCCAGCCATCCAAGCGACGGCACCTCCTGCGCAGGGGCTGGTGCCAATCCCGGAGTCAGATCATCCCGATAGGCCGGACACAGTGGGTTCTGCGCCAGAATGTGCTTGATGTCCATCAACAGCAGCTCCTGATGCTGCTGCTCATGCGGCAGCCCCAGCTCCAAGCGGCGAAGAATCTCGGGCAGATGTTCCCGTGGCGGATTCTCAAGCAGCGCTTGCATGGCCTGATCGACGTGCGCGCGATAGCGATAGACATCGTCGACGGTCGGGCGCGAGATCGTGCCACGCTCGGCGCGCGGGAACGGTACGCCATGGGTCTCGTAGTAGGAGTTGAAGAGGTGATCGTAGGCGGGGTCGAGCGTCTGATAGTCCGGCTGAAACGGCTTCAGGATGAAGGCTTCGAAGAACCAGGTGACATGGGCGATGTGCCACTTGGGCGGGCTGACATCTGCCATGCTCTGCACCATGTAGTCTTCCTTATGCAGCGGCGCACAGATCGCCTCGGTGGCGGCGCGTACCCGCTGGTACGCGCGTAGCCACTCCTTGGCATGCAGGCTATCGGGTCTTTCGATGACGGTGTCATGGGCAGATGACATGATGGCTTCCTTTACGAGTCTGGTTCTCTCCCTGAAACGTGATCGGACAGGCTCTTGGCCAGCACGGCTGACGTGCCTCCCCAGCCCCATCAGCGCTTGGTCGGGGTGATATCCCCACCCTATCACTCGTGTTGCTAATGCCAACTCTTCACGGACTCTGGTCTTTCCTCTGAAACTAGGTCTGCACCTTGATCTACCCCTGATCTGCCCTAGCCTTCACTTCGCTGTAACGCACGTCCCGCTGCAAGTGTCTTACCTGAGCGCGCCAGCCTCAGTTCTGCATCGGAATATTCTCTTCCCAACGAAAGCCGATACCGCCGCCCTGCCATACACCATTCTCCAGCGGGCTGGGGCCATGGATATCCACCTGCAGCGGCAGTCCGAAGCCAGGTGCCAGATCCTGAGTGCCACGCACGGTACTGCGATGCATGATCCGCAAGCCTTGCTCCTGTGCCGGCAAGTGCGCGCCGGGCGCGGCCCTATGAGCGACCGCCAGGTTATCGATGAACACGCAGTCGTTTTCCTGGTACTCGAAGTCGAGGGCGTAACCCTCGGTGAAGCCGGCATTCAGGATGGCGTTGTACTCACGGCAGAGCTGCGTCAGCTCTTCGGCGGTCAGCAGCCGGAAGGCATCCTGATCGGGTAGCTTCTCGATCACTGCGCCGGTCATGCCCAGATGAAGCCAGATGCACTTGCGACCGGTGATGGGGTGCTCGTGTACCACGGGATGTACGGCCCCGGAGGAGGAATTCACCGAAGCAAGACGGCGCCAGAAGGCCTGACGCTCGGCAGACAAGGCGTCATGGGCCGCGCCCTGATGAGCAAAGCAGGTACCGCCGCCGTTCTCGGCCGGGCGGATGATGTGGTAGCCGGAGTGCGAGAACGTATCGGTATTGAAGCTGCCGTCGTTATGCCACTGCGGCCCGACGCCGGGAATGCCGTGACGGCGATCGTTCGACAGCCGGAAGATGTGCCGGTTGCCATCGGGCGTGGCCGGATGCATCCCATGGGTACTGTGCAGCTCCTTGCCGCCCCACCAGCAACTGGCGCGGGCGGCGCGTCCTGAGCGGACAGATCGATTCCCCTCACCTCGGCGCCTATCGGCTCCAGCGGTGTGATGCTGCCGCCGAATTGCTGGATGACAGCCACCTGTGCCGGGTCGAACGGAACGCCCGGTGCTGACTCGGCTACCTCAGTGCGTGTTGGATTCGCCATGACACTGACCTCCTGTCGCGGCTCCCACGCTGGCGAGACGCTGATGTGTCATCAGGCCGCGCTATCGCTGCGCGACGACACTCGCGGCTCACAGACTCTCGGCGTGGGATGAATGTATCAGCATTCTCGCAAACACATTCCCGTGCGCCAAACCTCGCCCCATCTCATCCCGAACGCCGCGAGTTACCTATCAGGATGACGCTGGTGCATCACGTCACTCGTATTTCTTCTGCCAACTCTTCACGGCGATCCGCTCCTTGAGCAGATCCAGCATGTCGATCAGCACCTGCTCGGTGATCTGCTCCGTCCTCGGGTCAGTGCGCGACCAAGCATCGAAACCACTCTCTGCCAGGTGCCCCACCAGCGCCGAGAACTCCTTGGAACGCAGGCCGACCAGCGCTTCATCGACGAGATGGCAGGCCAGATCCGACAGCGAGCTTTCCAGCCCTTTCGTAAGCTGGGTGCCCATGGGCAGGCGCGAGACACGCTGAAGCTCCGGACTCTCGGCGAGGGTGCGACTGACCAGGCCCCGCACATAGCGCAGGGTATCGTCGCGATTCTGGGTATAGACATCCCCCGCCATGGTCTCGAGGCGCTGGGTAATTTCACGGATCAAGGCCTGCTTGCGAGGCTCCACGACACGCTCGATCACCGAAGATGAGAGGTCATCGCTGTCGCGCAACTGCTGCTGGACGTTATCGAGCATGCGCAGGGAGATACGGTCCGTCAGCTCCTCCAGCAGAATATCGAGATACTTGGCCGCCACCCCGTAGAGGTACCAGCGGCGAACATCGATCAAGCCGAGACGTTGCAGGCGGAACAACAGCGAGATCACACGCAACACACGCAACAGGCGGAAGCCGCTCAGCGGGATACACCCCAGCACGTCGTACCAGTGCACGAAGGGATAGAAGAACCAGCGGTGGTAGCGCCGCTCCGCAATGGCCACTGCCCACCCCGCCAGCACATCGAGCAGGAAGACGGCGACGAATGCCAGGTCGATAGAGAGGAAATTGGCGTGGATATTCTGCTCATAGGCCGCATGCAACCCGGGTGTCACGGCCTCGAAGGCCGTGTTCAGCGGGGGAATCAGGAAGAGACTATCGAATAGCAGCAATGCCAGATTGGCGATCACGAGCACGATGATGAACAGATCCCACCACAGATGTATCCGCTCCCTGGCGGACGAGGGCGTGCGGGTGGCTGGCATGACAACTCCTTGGCGATTGTTTCAGAATGCGTAACGCGTCTTCCTGACTCAGCCTACAACGCTTCAGATGACCACGCTGGCGATGACCGCGCATCAGCTGACCACACTGGCGATGACGCTATCTGCGAGGGCTTGCAGCGCTACCGGAGCCCAGCCCCGAATCGCCGTAGACACCCTATTAGTGAGGGAGACACCCGCATGAAACAAGCGCAAGTGATGACATGGGCCGCCGTGATGAGCGCAGCACTCACCCTGGGCGGCTGCGCAGGCGCTCAATCCTCTGAGGATTATCAAGGTGTCGACGAGCCACTGGAGAACACCTATTGGAAGCTGGTGACACTCGACAACCAGCCAACACCCGTGGTGGAAGGCAAGCGTGAAGCCCATATCGTCTTACATACACAAGACTCGCGAGTAGCCGGCTCCACCGGCTGCAATCGCCTGATGGGGGAATATCACCATGATGCGCAAGAACTCGGCTTCGGCCGCCTGGCCATCACGCGAATGGCATGTCCCGGTGAAGTAGCAACGCTCGAACGCGATTTCCTCGCGACACTCAATGACGTGTCGGGCTGGCAGATAGAAGGCAAGACACTGACGCTGATGGATGCACAAGGGGCGTCGCGTGCCCGTTTCCAGACAGTCCATCTCTATTGAGGACTCACAAGCTCCAGTGACAAGGTGTCGGGACGAGAAGAAATGCTTGCACTGCTTCATCGCGCCTGAATCACTCGTCCCGCTCCGGTCTTTTTGCGACATCCACGCCGCAGGGTATTCCCCATCTCGCATCTTCGGACTGCCGGGAGCATGAAGGGACTCACCTCGGCTACGCCTTTATCAGACGGCGAATTGTTTCTGGTAAAGGTCTATACCTGTAGTGGCACAGTGAATCTGGCCACCTGACTTTGAGTGTATGATGGCTCACAGAGACAATCAGGTGCAGATGATGACGAAGAAGAGAACGTTTAGCCCGGAATTTCGCTTGGAAGCGGCCCAGCTCGTGGTCGACCAGGGCTACACGCTGAAGGCGGCGTGTGAGGCCATGGGGGTTGGCAAATCCACCATGGAGTATTGGGTTCGCAGGCTTCGCGCTGAGCGGGCAGGCAAGGCGCCGCTGAAAGGTGAGGCTCTGACGCCGGAACAGCG
>CEQT01126810.1_pt1 | contig 23606 bp, 33 predicted proteins | sample 530951 | NCBI WGS metagenome assembly CEQT01 (sample SAMEA2621132, study PRJEB7988) | marine metagenome | biome: marine biome (ENVO:00000447); feature: surface water layer (ENVO:00002042); material: "saline water (ENVO:00002010), including plankton (ENVO:xxxxxxxx)" | depth 5 m
TATTTTCATTTTAGAATAGTTTTTAAAATGAAAAAGTAGAGACAAATCGTGTAGTGGGCAATCTGACCAATCAGCACCCGTCAATCATGCACTGGCGAATCTAGCGAATCAGCGCCCCCCAAAATCTTCCCCCAATCATCAAATTCCATATAGACTACCATTTAGCGTTTTATAGGGGAATGCAGAAATGAGTGAGGAAAACAGAAACCAGTCATAAAAAATATTTATACTAAATGTATATTGTAAGTTTTTTTTGTATTTATTAAAACATTATAGCATATTGACAAGCCCCCCAGCCAATTGACACCATCGTCATGAAATAAAATATAGGAATTGCATTGGAAAAGATTAATCCGTATATAGAAATAACTTGCCATAAAATAACCAGGTTCATATTTAAGGGGGTGCGATTATGTTCGAACCGTAAAAGATAGCCATAAAGAATGCCCATTAAAGTAAGCACGTAATACCACATGATGATTTATTTACCACACATTCTTTCCAAAAAACATTTCAATTTTTTCACAAGCATATAAAAAATATGAGTGAATTTTAAAATATTTATATGATACCTACCTTCCCATTTTCTTACAGAGTGTTGTAAATTTCCGTGACACCATCTACCAGCCAATCTGGATTATATTCAGAATCGCAGTCAAACTCGCGGTCTTGATTCGTCGTATCATAGAACTCCCAGTCGTCGCGTACGTTGAACAGCATATATAAGAACGAATCCAAATTGTGCGGATGGTTTGCAAACTCTGAGCGAATTTCGTTGATGTCTACCTTTTTGGTAGTCATATAGCCTTGATACGGTGCAAAGCCTTCTTTGGAACACCATTGGTCAAACGCGCGAATGATGTTTTCAAATTCCACAGAGCGAGGTTCGGCGCCGTACTCCAGGAGTTGTTTCTTGGCTTCTTCTTCTTTTTGTATTTTTTCTTGATGATTAATAATTCGTTCAATAAGGTCCCCTTTTTTCCCCGATTTCTTGAGATTGTAAGAAATGCAAATATCCTGCAAAGCCTTTGCTTTCAAAGTTTCGAGTGTGTTGCGAGCGTACATGATGATTTTGTGTATGAATTGTTGATGTTTCTCTATGACAATTTTGTTTCAACTTTATTACGTACCGTACAATGTAGCCAATATATACATTTTTCCCAAATTATGAAGAATTTTATCATATTTTATATAGACTTTCATCTAGCACTTTATAGGGGAATGCAGAAATGAGTGAGGAAAACAGATATGAGTGATAAAAAAATACGAGATTATAGGTACTATATTTATTGCGCTACCCCCGGTTCACTTTTATTTGTCTCTGATACTCTTACTAACGATACCCATGTTCCCTTGCTAACTACTTCCTCTTCTGTTTTTTTCGTGGTTCGACTGGTCCAATCGCAAGTCTTGTCAAAGTTGGAATCCCATAATGTAAGGTAATCTTCGGCGCTTTGAATGGACGTAAATATAATGCTGTCACCGGGGTCATCATAGCCCCCAGCTCTACCCAGCAATCCTTGAATAATAACATCATCCATAGGATTTTCCGTATAACGCTCGTACCATATACCAATATGGGTCTTTGGAAAAGTCTTCGAGCACCGTGCTTTTTCTTTGATAAATATAAAGGTATGTTTTTCTGGTGCTTTTTTCAATACATAATCTATTTCAGCAATGGTTTCCCCCTTTATTTTATAAGTGTTTGAATAGTTTTCCATATCGTACATGATGCTATCATAGTTCTCTTCGTCAAAGACACCATCAATACGCTTTCCATTTGCGTCCCGAACACCAAACATGTTGACGATGACTTCGTATTGTCCAAGTCCGGTAGGGGTACGTATGATATGATATCGTGGGGTAGGGTAATTGGCTTCAATGATTGATTTCAACTCTTCCATACTCTCTGGGTCATATTGCGACCCACTCAAAGGCTTGAATTGTTTCAAACGACCATTGTCGTAAAAGTGGTGGACACCGTGATATCCCTTGGATGCCTCTAACTTTGTAATAGCATAGTGCTCGTTCAACGTATCTATACCATCATATAGGGTTCCATTTGGGGTCGCGGAAAACTGAACCACTTTTATTTTTTTTTTGACCAAGTATTCCACGTCTAAAAATCCCAAGCTTTCAAACACCTTTGACAATGTGTGAGTCCTACCTGCCGCGATTTGCACCTCATCAATGAGGATTAATACGTTGCTCTTACCTTGAATGGAATCTTTGAAACCGCGGTCCAACTTGTTGCGATGATATACGTTTGGTCGAAGCTCTTGGGGTAACCGTGCTTTTGTTTGTACTTCCCAATCTACCGACGAAAAGCCAGTAATGATATAGATATTTTCAGCAGGGATCCCCATGGTTGTATGCTTCATGAAATCTATACTTGTTGCCAACATTGCTCCCGTTTTCCCACCTTGAGCTAATCCAATTACCATCATCATGGCAAGTTTTGGATTTTTCTCAAAAGCTTCTATCACTTTATCACTGGCAGCTTGTTGGTTTGGAAACACGGTGGACATGGTTGCTGGTAGCTCATTTAACATTTATCATGAAAGAAAAAAAGATTTCAACTATAATTGTTCGATATTTTATGCAAAATGACATGAAAAAAGTTGTTCCTGGCAGGGTTCGAACCTGCGACTTCCGGCTCATAAGACCAGCACTCTAACCAACTGAGTTACAGGAACCTTTTTTTATGGGGTTTTTTGTAGTTTTTTTGATGTTTATGGGTTTTTTGTAGTTTTTTTGATGTTTATGGGTTTTTTATTGTTTTTTTTTCATGTTTATGGGTTTTTTATTCGTCGTTGTGTTCGGCAAGAAGCGCTTCAAGATGCTCTGCAAAATCCTCTTCACCAATTGCTTTCTTGAGAGCACTGCATGCTTTCATAATACGACTTGAAATCTCTTGGGACTTCTTGCGTTCGTCGTATTTTTTTACAAAGATGGCTGCGTCTTCATTTCCACTCTGAGCCAAAGCCCGTTTTTCTTGCAAATCTTTTTCCATTTCGGCCTTTTTGGCTTCTTTTTTGGCTTGTTTTTCTGCTTTCACAGCTTTCACTGCTTCTTTACGCTCGTTAGCCAAGCGACGCGCCAATGCTTTTTCTTGACGAAGAACCTTGTTTTGAGCAGCTTTTTCCTTCTTTGCCGCTTTCTCAGCTTCTTTCACTGGGTCAAGGGAAGCCAAACGCGCTGCATCTTTGGCATCTTTCTCTGCCTTTTTCTGTGCGTCGCGTTCCGCCTTTGCATCAGCGCGTGCTTTTGCTTTGCGTTCTTTTTCTTGCGCAATCAAAGCATCTTTTTCGACCTTGGCTGCAAGCTTCGCCGCATTTGCTTGTTCCTTTTCAAGCTTGAGTTGCGCTAATTGCTGTTCCTTTTCAGCTTTAGCAGCTTCTTTCGCTTGTGCCTTTGCCAACTTTTCTTTTTGGATAGCAAGCATCTTCTCAGCTTTCGCCGCTTCTTTTTCTGCTTTTTTTTGTTTTTTTAATTCTGCTTCAGCTTTAGCCTTAGCTTCGCGTGCTTCGGCTTTCTCTCGGCGACGCTGTTCTTTTTCTTCTTGAGTCATCTTGGTAGACGACTTGGAAGAATTAGACACCGTTTCGAGACCCAATTCAGCCATTGCATCATCACCGTCTACACGGATAGTCAATTCAGCTGGAATATCTTCCCAAACACCCGTTTCCGGGTTCCAGGACTTGTTCTTGGGTGCACGACCGCGAGGCTTCGGGAAAAGCTTTGGCGCATCAACGATTTTTTTGTCAGTATTTTCAGTATTTGCTGGTACATTCGACACGAAAGACATTTCTGAGGAAACAGACATGATTTTCTTGTTGTAAGAGTTTGTAAGCGTTTTGTTGTTGTTGTTTTGAGGTTGTTTATTGCATCTATTTCGTAATGAAAAAAGAGTTCAACTTTTTTCACGAACCCGTTGTGCCTCGGTGGGTGCAACTTCTCCGGTTTTCTTCGAGAAATCCGTTCAACGTACTATTTTGTCTCTAATTCTACATCAAACATTCTAATTTTTAGAATAAAAAAGTTATACTTTTGAATAAAACGCTATAACTTTGCAATAAAAAAATGCTAGCACTGGGATTCGAACCCAGGAACCCGAAGGAACAGATCTTAAGTCTGTCGCGTTTGACCACTCCGCAATACTAGCAAGGGGGTTGGGATGGGGGATTTTTTTGATTTTTTTTGATTTTTTAAAGGGACTTACCGTAAATTGACTTAGCCATTAAGTTCACCGGATTCCAAGTAGTTTTTCAGTGCTTCGGTGTCATCTGGCTGAGACGTGCATTTAGCCGCTTCAGCCATGATTTTTTCACGACGCTCTTGAAATTCCTTAAACTCGGTTTCATCCTTTTCCGTCATCAAACGAGGACCTGATGGCGTTGCTTCCGCTGGCACTTGCTTGTTGGCCTTGTTGAGCCGGCACTTCCAGAACCAGTGCTTGTCGTAGATGATGTTTGACTGAATGTCGTTGTTGATGTCATTGATGAATTGTTTCGGATCATTATTTCCTTGGCGTTTGCTTCGTTGTTCGGCCATTTCATGCACTTCGGGTTTAAAGTGCACGAAGATAAGCCAAAACATTTCACTAGTCTTGTGGTCAGACCGTTCAACCATGTCGACGCGGGCAACGACGTCGCCATTGAAGAAATGATTGAATACGTCACTAACTTGCTCACTGGTGACGTGGGCTACAGCGCGAGGAATGCAAATCGAAAACGAATTGGTACTCATATTATGGGTATTGTGACTCTTTTTATCTTCTGAAAATGTGTTCAACTTTTTTGAGTCGACCCAACTCCTGAAATCCAAGGCTAATGCAATAGATACGTAATAGTATTGAATATTCTCAAAATGGGGTAAATCTCTTCCAGACTCAATTTCTGAAGGCTTTCGATGGGTGTTTCATCTACATCCATTGCCTGGCTCTCGTCGTCAGAAGAGTCCAGCATCATGGGGGTTGACATGTTGCAACGAATCTTCCACTGAGCAGGATAGCCAAGGGGTCCTTCCACCCAGTAGCCATTTCCCCTTTGACGCGATTGAGAAAGCTGATTTATCAGTGAGAATTTCAACATCCATGACATATATTCCTGTTTAGTACCCCCAAAAGAAGATACGATAAAGGGATAGTTTTCTTGAAGCTCACTTATTCCGCCTTGCGCTAATAAGGCGTATTCCCGAAGATCTGCGTCCGATAAAGAAGCTAAGTATGCTGTATGGTAATTCATTGTGATTGGGTTACCTTGGGGCCCTGTATTACCTTCAATTTTTGACCCCTAAATCCCGAGATTTCCGGAGAAAGCCTATAGATTTCCGGAGAAAGCCTATAGATTTCCGGAGAAGCAAATAGATTTCCGGAGAAGCAAATAGATTTCCGGAGAAAACCCGGGATTTCCGGAGAAAATGAAAAGGGATTTTAACATCAAAAAAAAGCCACATTCTATTATCGTGCAAAAACCCCTTCAAAAACCTTGCAAAAACCCCTCATTTTACTCCAATAATAGCTGTTATAGGTGAAAATAGTTGAACCTTTTTTGCAAAAGAAGAGCATATTAATCGAAAAACCACGATAATGCATCAAACAATCCTAAAAAAAGTCAACTATAACTGGTACCAAGGCGTACCTGATTGGGCTAAGAAAGAGTTCATACGCATTAGCAATGAAAAGAAAAAAATCGGGGAAGAATTCTGGGCCGCTCTCAATGAAGCTATCACCACGGGACCGCTGTATATCTAGAAAATTCAAATAAAAACCATAAAAATACCCTACCCCACCCCCATTTTTTTTCAAATTTTTGCTGTCATCAAACAAAAAGTTGAAGAATTATGTCCCACATAATTGGCCAACAAGAGTCACGACGACTATAAAGTCCACCATGAGCAAACCTACCCTGGGACTGCGTCCATGCAAACTGATTAGCGAATTTTCCAAGCCATACCAATGGTGGCGAGAGTATCGCACACCCAGCGCAGAAGCTGTATTAGCCAGTGACTGGATACAGGACTTTTGGGATGACGCCATCCGCCTTTCTCTATTGGATTGGCTGAAACAACGGTTGATATTGGGTCCACCGCGACCTCGCTCACACCGTGAGCTGGCTGAAATGGATGAAGATTATCTCACACAGGAAGAGTTTGAGAGACATTATGTACCATGGATGAAAACCTGGCCCGAGCCAAACGACCACCGTTGGTGTTGTGGTCCCTATCGGACAACGCTGCCAGATTGGGTGATAAAAGAGTGCAATAAGGCGGCTAATCCGAGTCGTTGTTAACTAAAAAAATCAAAAAAAAAATCTAAAAAAAACATAAAAATCTTTTTTTATTGTCGTAATAACTAAAAAAATGAAACAAAAAATATAGTAAAGGTATCATAAAGTATAATGACTACTATAAATAAAAATCTTGGGGATTTACCATGCGCACTTATTCGGGAATTTGCCTTGCCTGTCACCCACCCCCAGTGGCATTATGGTGCTCCGAGTGCACACGCCATTAGTATTAGCGAAGAATATAAAAACTATCACAGATTTACGGAAAATGGTAAATTTGCAGGAAATTTTAATGAATTTGTATTCGGGCTTAAAGAAATATACGAATTGGGGTTTGACTTAGAAACGTTTCTCCATTAAGAATAATAAAGTTGAAATACATTTTAAAAAATATAGTAAATGAAACAAAAACAATCATAATCATGGAACACGAAAATGCACGCAAATCCAGCCGTTCTGAACGCCGCCACCGAACGAAAGGAAAATATGAGGGAACTATTCGGGTACTAAACCGAAAAGATTATATTATCAATTCCCGAGTATCCAAATACCATCAAGACAAACGTATTCGAAACCGGCGTGCGGAAAAAATGGGATGGAAGCAAGGTAATTCAACCACACATAGCGAGAATGGAAATTATGAGTCTAATGATAATATAAGTGCTTGGGAAACATACATGGCATATCTTGCCTGGGAAAATTATATATTGGCTATTACGAAGTTCTCGTTGGACTTCCACGTCTGATGCATTCACGCTACGATTTTGAACATCAGCAGCATCCACAGTGGACGGTTCCAATGTTGTCGTTTCAAGAATGTCTGCGATAGGGGGGTCAGCCACTGAAGCGGACGATAGCATATAACGCACAAAATGGAGAAAACAAGGTTCGCATGGCTTCGCACTAAACATAATCACTGTTTTAATAATTTTAAAAAAAATATTTTTTTTTATGATAAATAAAGTTGAAACATATTTAACTATTAGAGACAATCATAAATAACATCATGGTTCGCAACGGCTCTATTCAAAAGCTTAACGGAAGGGTTGGAAAAATCATTAAGAAAGTTCAACGTAAAAACATATTAACTGGTACTTACCACGAAATATGTGTTTTCAAATTAAACTACAATGGATCGTATTATATTTCTCAGCCGCAATTCTTTGAGCCTGCTACAAAAGAAGAGCGAGCCAAAGACCCGAGAAACGAACATTATTGGGCGAACGAACATAACGCAATCAATGGACAAATATTCTATACAGACGAACCATGCGTATGGTACAATTCATAAAAAAATATTTATTTAAAAATAGTTTTAAGAATGAAAAATAGAGACAAATTGTATACAGTATAATCTAACGCCGTGCCCCGCCCCGAAAGATATATTCAATAAAATAAAAAATATGTAGTATTTCATGTAGCCCCTTTTTTAATGTAATTCAGAAATGAGTGAGGAAAACAGAAACCAGTTATTATGTAATTTCTGCGCCGTTTAGAAGATTATAGTATTTGCCATCATATCCTTTTAATATTATATTTCCATCTTTAGTTTTAAATAATTCCCCTCTTATTTCATGATTTTCAGAATTTAATTCTTCATCTGATACGATTATCTTTTCGACTTTTTTCTTGCGTCCGCGTTTTTTTTTAATTACTTTAAAATATTCTTCTGGAATGATTTGTCCCCATTTTGCAGCTTCTCTTTCCGCTTCTTCGCGCGTTATATATAATTTTTCCATTACATTACCATATTGAATAGGTTTATCTCCGTTTAATGCAATAAAATCACACGGCATACACTTTTTTCTATCCTCAAGAGTACCTAATTTTAAACCGCTATTTATACATGTTTTACAATATTCTCCACATAGTATATCTTGACCACATGGCGTGTATAATTTATGATTCACGCGCAGAGCTTTACACCCCGTATACTCTAGATTTGGAAAGTAAGGTAAAGGACAACTCGGTTTTACTAATTTTTTTTCTTTTACTTCTTCTTTTATTTCCTCCTTTATATCTCTATCCTCTTTTAGTAATTCCATGATATTTTCCGGGATTTTAACTCCATCTATTTGTTTTAACTCTGATATTAACCTTTCCATTTACTTTTTATTTTTATTTCACCTTTTTTTTTTTTTCAATTTTTTTGTTCCTATACATAAAACAATTTAAACATTATATTTTATATATTTAATAAATGAAACTATTATACAAACACATTGTGGCACTTTTATTTTTAGAATTAACTTCATCTTATTTATATTGGTATCCAAGACCCGGTTATAAATATAGGATAGGCAAAATAAAAAGAACTCCGAATCTCATTCCATCTCAAATGCCGTTTTATACAAAAAAAATAAATGCTACAAATAGCACTCTTTAAATATAAAAAATTTATATATAAAATTTTGTTGAATAATATATTATAATAATTATTTAAATAATATATTATACTATTAATATGCGATTCCAATCACCATTTAGACATCCAAAAAAAGTATGTATGACATATTTTCAACATATGAAATTATCTCTTTATTTGTCTTATTTATTAGGTAAAGGATCTATTGCGGCATTAATTCATTCTTTAATACCTGATTTATTTATTACATCTACTACAGATATTACAAAAAAAATTACACAAATATTACAAACTTCAGGATGTTAATTATCTATCATATAAACGTCATTTTCTTTTTTCCATTTTAAAATAACACGTGGTGTTTTTACATTGTTTAAAATATCATCTGGTGAATATATATTATTTTCTGCATCAATATAATATTGAATTCCGTGTATATCTTCAACCCATACTTCAATAGTATCCTTTTTTGGAACAATTTCAGAATTTTCTATTGAACCATTAGGTGTACCTTTAATATGTGTTCCACAAAATTGACTATTTCCCTTCTTTTTTCTCGAACATCTATCTAAATTTGCACGTAAAGCGCAACATCTATCATAATCAGGTACAACATTTTTACTACGCTTTCTTCGTAAAAAGTCCTCCTTTGTAAACTCTATATGCCTATAATCATAAATAAACTTCAGAAATTCACTTGTAACATCATCCCCACTAGCCGAATTAATGCAACTACATGAATTTACATTTAACCAGTTTTTAATATCATTTTTTAATTCAACTCCGTAAGATTCTGTTTTTTCTGTAATTCGCTTTTCCATTTAATTAGTATAATGTTTTTTATTTATATTTCAATTATATAATAAATAAAAAACAATATAAAAACAATAATCACATTCTTTTTCAATATTTAACTATCGCTTAAAAATCTACTTCGTTTCTCAGGTAATACTGCAATAAAAATTAGCAACACATAAAACCAAAATAAAAATGGTGCATATTCACCGAATTCTAATCCTATAAATTCTAATACTTTTGTTAAAATATCTGATAAAAATGAAAAAAATAATATTACCAATAATATTTTAATTAATCCGTTCATATATTAATAACTATAAAAAAAAGCAATATCTAAACCACTTTTAATATAAAAACTTATGTTACCATTGTTATTCATTATATAAGTATGTTTTTTAGTTTCCATATCTTCCATTTTAGTAACATATTTATAATTATTTAAAAATAAAATAAATTTATGTGTTATCTTATGTTTTGTATCATTTGTTAAAGCATAGTAAGTGGTTTTTGTAGAATGTATTATACTATGAGTTTTTATATCTTCATCACTATATATTGCTACAACAATAGGAGATTCTATTTGCTCATCATTTATATATAAATGGATTAAGGATTGGTTTTCTAAAAAAAAAGATACTACTCTATAGTCTATTTGAATATTCTCAATATGCTGTATATTTAATATTTCAAACATTACTCCCACTTTATATTTTTCGTTTGAATTATAATAATTAGATAAAGTATCTACTTGATAACACATTACATTTTTGTCTCCATATTTAAGAAATCCTTTATATGATATATTTTTTTTTGAAAATAACGAATGTATTGTTTTGTCCACTTCATTTATATTTGTTTTAATAAAGGATAAATAACTTTCATAATTAAATAATAATGTATAAAGTATTGGATTGTTATTATACTCAATACTATATATATAAATAAATACTTCCGTTTGATCATTATATGGTATATTTGTATCCACCACATCCATTATATTATATAACACGACACCATCTTTCTCACCTTTTTTTTCATAATGATATGATTGTAATTGTGTCTTAATTTCATCAGAAACATTTGTTTCGTCCTTTTTTTCATAACTAATATTAGACTTTGTAAATAATTTGTTTATTACATCAAATCGTTTTTTATCATTTTGCATATTATATATTTACTCGTTTTTTTTTTCTGCCTTTAATCTTATATTATCTTTAATTTTAACCTCTTGTTTTTCCATAATAAAATCTAAAAGTTGCGACGCTTCTTCAGTATCTTTGTAATATTGTTGTAATATATTAGATAACCTAGTTTTTGTCATTGCGCTTTTTGTTTTTCTTTGTGTATAAAGTATTTGATTCCCATCATTTGTATCTAAACTATCTATCTCATTACTTTTCATAATGTTTATTAATGCTTGAGATATATTACCTTGTTTAGTACGACGGTCTCGAACCTCTTTTTTTAATACTACTAATTCCTTTTCTAAACGCAACCACTCTTTTACATATGATACTAATTCTTCTTTATTCATATTAATATCATATTACTAAAGTTTTATATTATTTATGTCTATAACATAATGTTCCTGAAATTTTAACTTTATTTTTACATTGATTTCCATTTTTTAATATTTTACAACATTGATGTGACGTATCCAAATGCTTGCTACAATAACAGCCGTGATTATATAAACCTGCTACGCTATTACATACACGTCCCTTTTTTTTACCAGATTTATATACCCACTCACATTTATAAATAGGCATTGCATACTTGTCGGGACTATTTACACCATATAATTTATAAACCCCATCTCTTTCTTGATAAGGTATTAACTTATTACTAATTTCTCTACAATACGGACACTTAATTTGATTATACAATAATTTATTTATTTCTAAATTATTTACATACCTTTTTTGGAATATGATTTCATTATATAGCGGAACGTAATTAAATGAATGTCCGCATGATAATGTTATACAGTTTTCTTCCAAGGTATCTTTACTAATTAAACACACTGTATCCTTGGATGTATTTAATTCCTTCAATAATTCTTCTTTGAAATTCATTCATATAATATTAAATATATCTTTATATATATTATGTCAAAAAAGGTATGGGGACCGACTATATGGATACTATTTCATAGTTTATGTGAATTAATTAAGGAAGAATATTTTTTAGAAGAAAAGAATAAACTTATATTACAAATTAAAAATATATGTTATAATTTACCTTGTCCTACATGTAGCACACATGCAATTTCTATTTTAAAAAATATTAAATTAGAAAATGTACAAACAAAATCTGATTTAATTAGACGTATTTGGATATTTCATAATATTGTAAATAAGAATAATAAAAAAACCCAAGTACCCATAGAACATTTAACAATATATAAAAATGCTAAATTAAATAATATATTAATGAAAGTAAATACAATATATAAAAGTGCATTTTTATCAAGCAAATACATTATGTATAAATTTCATGGTCAAAAGACATTTAATGATTTTTTAAAATATATGTATTACAATAAACATAAATACAAGTTTATTTAAAGTGTTTTTAACAATTCCCCGTTTTTATATACAGCACACTTAAATGTTTGTTTTTGTGGTTTAGAACAAGCAACTTTATTGCTTACATATTCATCATAATATAACAAATGTTTATTATCTGTTATTTTTAATAAATTATACCATACTGCACCTAATATTATCCCAAATACGCCGCCTAATATTATCCCTTGTTCATTGGTACATTTACCATGTAATCTCGAAAAAGCATCTATTACAAATATACCAAAAATACATATTAATAAAGGATAATTTACAACATTGTTTTCTTGCATAGGTATCCATAAATAAATAAAAGTAAAAGCTATCATTACACTATTAAACGATGGACTAGTATAACTACCTAATGGATAAGGTAGTGAAAATATTCTACATAGTGTAGCTACATGTTCTCCTGGTTTTAAATGTTGCTCGGGATTATAACGTATTATTGCTTGAAACATGACTGTCATAAAAAACGCTATTAATATACCTAATAAATATATCATCCCTTTAAAATTACTATTAAATATAGAAATCATCACCATTAAAAACGTTAATAGAAAAGGTGCAATTGCTGAAAAAAATTTAAATACATTGCTAAACGTTAATTCTATACCCTGAGTTCTTCCCATTGAAGTTGACATTTATATATCGCATATATTTTATTTCACCAATGCAATCTTTAAAGCTTCATTTATTGTTTTTACAAAATTAAACTTTATATTTGTTAAATCATATAGATTTTTGTCTCTAATTAAATCAAAGTCTTTTCTATTTTCTTCAGGTAAAATAAATTCCTTTACTCCACCTTTTATACCCCCCATTATTTTAAATTGTAATCCGCCAATTTTTGTTATCTTACCCTGCATTGTAATTTCACCAGTCATTGCTACATCATTTCTTATTTTTTTATTTGTTAATAAACTATACATTAAAATTACAATAGCGCCTCCCGCAGATGGTCCATCTTTTTGTATCGCGCCTTCTGGACAATGAACATGAATACCTTTAGACTTGGAAGTTTCAAACTTTTTATTTAGCGAAGCTTTTGTTTTTTTATCTAATAAAGACCATGACAACGTTCTTGCTACATGCATACTTTCTTTCATAACATCGCCTTGTAATCCTGTTAACTTTAAATCTAACAAACTTTCTGTTGGATAATATAAACATTCAATTTGTAATATACCACCCAATACAGAATTAGCCCATAATCCATTTATTACACCTACTTTTGGTTCATTATTAATGTGGAGTATATCAACCGTTGGATGTTCATTTAAATGTTTTTTTTCTATATCGTCGATTGTTATTTCATAAGGAAACTCCACCATGGTGTCTTTTTTTAAAAGAGATAAATTAATTTCACCAACAATTTCAAATAACAATTCTTTTAATTTTCGAACGCCAGACTCATTTGTATATTTAGATATTAACAATTCTATCGTTTTATCATCTATCGTTAATGAATCTAATAGTCCCATTTTTGTACAAAGCTCTGGAAATATAAATTGTTTCACAATTACTATTTTTTCGTTTAACGTTAATGGTTCAAATGAAATACGATGAATGCGGTCCAATAATATTTGATCTATTGCACTAACATCATTATAAGAAAATATAAATAATGCTTTTGACATATCAACGTCTATACCACTAAAATATTTGTCTTGAAAAACAGAATTTTGAGAAGAATCCGTTAAATGAGTTAATATACTTATTATTTCTCGCCCAGATTCTGTTTTACTTACTTTATCTAATTCATCAATAAATATAATTGGATTTAAACATTTTTTTTCAATAACAATATCTACGATTCTTCCCCACGTAGAACCAACATATGTATAACTATGACCGTCCAATGTACTTGCATTAGACGATCCACCAATAGCAATATAAGCAAAAGGCCTCGATTCTCCTAATTCATTTGTTAAACAATTAGAAACTCCCTTTTTTGCAAACGTTGTTTTACCTACTCCCGGAGGACCTTCAAAACCAAAACAATACCCACTATTTTCACCATTTATCCACTGGGCTATGATTCTTTCTATTTGTTTTTTTGGTTTATCATGACCGTATATTGCTTTGTCCAAATTGTCTCTAACTGTATACATTAATTTAGATTGTTGTGAAATATTTTGTTTAATCTCTTCAGTATTATGTATCAAATCATTTACATTAAAAATATTTAAATTGTAGTATTTTATAATATCATCCATAATTTCATGTTTTTTGTAAGTATTTAAAAATGAATCAACCCTTTCTTTCATAACATTTATTGTTTGTGATGAATAAGAAATTCTTGGTAAAGAATAATTTTTTGAACGTTCATTTAATATTTTTATAAGCGATACTAGTTTAGAACGATTTGAATATATAAGGACTTCTTTTAATATTTTAATCCGTTTACTATAATAAAGCTCATAATCTACATTTTTAATAATATGTTTAATTTCACTCACATTTTTTTTTTCATTATAAGTTTTTAAATATAAACTTTGAATACTATTAGATAATTGTAAAATTGGCTCTTCTCTAAAAATATTAAATGGAATACTTAATAAACCGTCTAAATATTGTCGCGCTTTTGTACCAGAATCATCCGTTTTTGATTTTACTTCTGATAATTTTTGCATAGCCTTTTCCTTTACTGCATCAGATGTAGATAATAAGCATATTTGTTGCTCTAATGGAATCTTTTTATCATCTATATGACACAAATGATTTGTATATGTAATTGTGTTTTTCATAGCATCTTTAAATAATTTTTTTATTCCCCATGGAAATCCATCATATAACATAATCTGTTCTTGAGTATCTATATTTTCACCATTTTCACTAGAAAGTAAATCATATAACAAATAAGCCAAATATTGATGATTATTATCTGTATTATTGATTAACAAAGTTATTATAATATTACGTTGCTCATATAAATCGGACTTTAAAAAATCCTTTATAATTACACTAATAGATTTACGTTTCATAGAATTTATTACATTTAACATGTTTTTGTATTTTGTAATTAACTCATCCAAAGAATAAATAAGGTAATCTTTAATGGTTAAACTATCAACATATGTCTCAAATGTAGTATCTTGAAAATAATCTTCGTGTTTTTTTTTTATAATATCATTATAACAAGAGTTAATATATTCATCAGTAACCATATTAGGTATTATATTATCTACTATACCGTAGATTAATATTCTCTGATTTTTGTATTTTATTACAAATTTTAAACCGTTTACCTTATTTTGAAATGAATTACTTACATCAATTGGTATACAATCATAATTGTTTTTTTTATGAATTCCCAATTCTCGCAACGTTTCTCGCTGATTATCATTTATTATTTTATATCCCACTGGATGAAAGTATTTACACAATGAATTATATTTTATGGATTTAATTACTTTAATATAAGGAAAACTTACATAAAATAAATCTTTTAGATTGTATGTACCAAACATTTTAAAAATATTTGATAAATTGATTTGAATTTTATTTTCAGAATCATGATTTTTAGACGAATTCAACTCATCATTTAATTCTTCTAAATGAATTATACAAACGTTTGCTTCATTTGCACCAAAAATATCATTTGATTTATATTTTTGTATAGATAAAACGGTATTACTTATTATATCTTTTAAAGTACTTACCCGTTTTTGATTCATTGTCATAAATATAGTATAGATTTTTTTCTAAACATTCAAAAACGATATATAAATTATAAATAGTATTTAAAATTATACATATATTTAATATAAATGGGTATACCCAGCTATTTTTCACACATTATCAAAAAATATGCATACATATTAAAAAAAATCAACAATAAAAATGAATTTAATAACATTTATTTTGATTCAAATTCTATTATATACGACGCACTTCATGTTGTTGAATTTAAAAATAAAGAACAATATGAAGAAGATATTATTAAACAAGTTAATTTAAAATTGGAAGAATTAATTCGGCTATTAAAACCAAATAATATTATTTATATTGCTTTCGATGGAGTTGCACCCATTGCGAAATTAAAACAACAAAAAAATAGAAGATATAAATCATGGGTAACATCTCAATTAATTCCTTCAGATAAAAAATGGGATACTTTGGCAATAACGCCCGGAACAAATTTTATGAAAAAATTAACAAATGGTGTAAAGTTATATTTTAAAAATAAATTTAAAAGTCAAACTCTTATTGTTTCGGGTCCTGATGAACCAGGGGAAGGTGAACATAAAATATTTGAACATATTCGTAATACTCCATCTATCCATAATGATAAAACGATTGTTTATGGGTTAGATGCAGATTTAATTATGTTAACTTTAATCCATCTACCATATTGCAATGATTTATTGTTGTTTAGAGAAACGCCTGAATTTATAAAAAGTATTGATAAATCTTTAGACCCAAATACTTTGTATTCGTTACATATAAAATCATTAGCAAAAGCAATATGTTTAGAAATATATAATACAGACCATGAATCTATAATTGAAAAAGGAGTAACAGATTATATATTTTTATGTTTTTTTGTAGGAAATGATTTTATACCTCACCATCCTGCTATTAACTTGCGTACAAATGGATTAGAAATATTAATAAACGCTTATAAAAATGCAATTTACAAAGATGATTTTCTTATACGTAAAAACATAATAAATTGGAAAATATTTAAAAAATTAATAAAAAATCTGGAAAATACCGAACATCATGATATAATGACAAACTATGAATGGAAAAATAAACTTGAAAATAAAACTAAAAAACATAAATATTCCAAAACAAAAGAAGAAATATTAAATGCTATACCATGCATGGAAAGAAATATCGAAAAATATATATGTCCAGAAGCCTCTGGATGGGAAAAACGTTATTATCAAAAATTATTTCATAATGATAATATTCATACAATATGTATTCAATATTTAAGCATTTTAGAATGGAATTTAAAGTATTATATAAACGGGTGTTATGATTGGAAATTTCATTTTGAATTTGATTACGCGCCTTTATTTAAAGATTTAGTTCGTTACATACCGTATTTTAATGAAGAATTAATTCATAAAAATAATACACCAGCTATACATCCATATACTCAACTTTCTTATGTATTACCTAAAACAAGCCTAGATTTACTTCCATCTAATATTAGTAGTTTTATTACTAAACATTATCCAGATTTTTATCGTTTAGATTATGAAATACAATGGTCTTTTTGTAGATATTTTTGGGAAAGTCATGTAGAATTTCCATGTTTAAATATAGAAAAACTTAATAATGAAATTATAAATTTAAACACTATATTATAAAAATAATATATGACTGATACAGAAATAGACAGTCGTGAAGAATTTTATCATTTAATTAAAAACATGAATCCAGGTATCATTGTAATTAAATTTAGTGCAGAATGGTGTGGACCATGTAAAAAGATAAAGTCATATGTTGGTGAAAAAATGAAACAGCTACCCGATAATGCTATGTGTCTTAATATAGACGTAGATGATTCATTTGATGTATATGCATTTTTAAAACAAAAGAAAATGGTGCGCGGTGTACCTAGTTTTTTATGTTATACAAAAGATTATGATAAAGATTATCCATATATACCTAAACACAGTTATTCTGGTGCAGACCAAAAAAAACTCGACTTTTTTTTTACTTCGTGTCAAACAGAATGCAAAAATGCTAGTTAATATATAATGGAAACATTTGACTTGAATTTAGAAAATTATAAATTTACAGATATATTGAAATTATTCCATTTATCTGTAGATTTAACAGACACAGATTTAAAAAAAGCAAAAATATTTGTATACAAATCTCATCCAGATAGATCAAAATTGGACCCAAAATTTTTTGTGTTTTTTTCAAAAGCATATAAAAAATTAGAGCTCATTTATAAATTTATATCTCAACAAAATAAAAAACAAACTACATCATACAATAATACTTCAGATAAAATGAATCATTTACAAAAACAGCTAATTAATGACCCAAATTTTAATGAAACGTTTAATAAAATGTTTGAAGAAGTACATATTAAAGATGATCGTGAAAAAACTGGATATGGTGATTGGTTAAAATCAAATGAAAGTGTATATTCAGAAACAAATAATTTAGAACAAATGAAAGAAACAATAAAACATAATCAACTACAAACAATACAAAATATACAAGAAACATCTACTTCTTCAAGTAACTCTTATTACGATTATGGAGAACAAACTTTCCAATCAGACCCGTTTAGTAAACTAAAGTACGACGATTTAAAAAAAGCACATACAGAAACAGTTGTACCAGTTACAGAAGACGACTATCAAAAAGTTAAAAAATATAAAAATGTAAATGAATTAGAAAAAGCAAGAAATAACGTAGATAAACCATTATCACTACAACAAGCTGAAGAATATTTAAAAAAACAGTCACTAACAAATACAGAAACTGCTTGTTCCGTTGCTTATAAATTAATTGATACTCAAGAAAAAATGAAAGAAAAAGAAAAAAAATGGTGGGCAAAATTTAATCAAATAAAAAATGTATAATGATTATATATATGGAATTAACAAGTAAATGGATATTTTTAATTATAATATGTATCATATTTATATATTCATATAATACAGCAAATACCGATATAGTGAAAGACCCTATTAGCCGTCAATATGAATATATTCAACATTATTTATTGAAAGATTCGTCTTTAGCCCAAAGTAAAAAACCTATTATGTGGATACATATTGATTATGAACAAAATTCTCGTAATTGGTTAGATTTTAATTCTAGAAATACTTTTAATCTAAACCAGCCTTATATTTATTTAACTCTAAAAAGTATTATAGATAAATGCGGCGAATCTTTCAATATATGTATTATAGACGACAGTACGTTTAAGAAAATAATACCAGGGTGGTTAATAGATTTTAAATCCATAAGTAAACCAATTAAACCTCATATAAGACAATTAGCTTTATGCAAAGTTCTTTATTTATATGGTGGAATAAATATACCACCCACAACCATTTGTACCAACGATTTAGCAAGTTTATATAAAAAAGATATGTTTGTAGGAGAATTTCCACAAAATAATACATTATCTCCTTCACCTAAGATAATCGGGTGCCCTAAAAACTGTCCTAAGATGAAAGAATTTATTGAATATTTAGAAATTATTAATTCTAATGATTTTACAAGCGCATTTGACTTTATAGAAAAAGACCGAGTATGGATAATAAATAAAGTGAAAGAAAATTATATATTATGCATTGACGGTTTTACAATTGGTACAAAAGATAAAAATAATTCAATCGTTACAATTGATTCCCTAATAAGTGAAAAAACGCCAGATTTATCAGACAACGCATTATGTGTTGTTGTAGATGAAAATGAACTATTAAAACGAACTAAATATAATTGGTTTTGTAGACTATCCCCGGAACAAGTATTAAATAGTAATACTTCTATAGGAACCTTATTACTTAATTTTCAGTAATAAATATAATATAAAATATTATAGTCTGAACCTATATACTTAATCTTTGAAACATAGCGTATATTATTTTTTTTACATATTTGTCTAATAATAGTAGCCAACGCGTTAAATGACATTTTTCTAGTTAAATAAAAACATTTAGATTTAAAATAATAAGGTATCAATGAACTTGTAAAATCATTTAATTGGTCTAAATATACACATCGTTTATATGAATTAATATCAAATTTATAATAATCATTTACTTTTGTAGTACATTTTTCTAAAAATTCAAATAAAACCTCATTTGGTATATTTTTTTTAATTATCTGAGAGCTCATAAATTAAGTATAGATTTTATTAATGTATTAGAAAAAGTGATTAATTGTAATTCATGTTCTTGACCATCATAAAATATCGAAATGTATTTAGTTAATATTTGTATAATTAAATACTTTTTATTTTCATCTAAATCTATATATTTAATATATTGTAACATTTCATCATATATATCTATTACCGAAAACCCTAAATTATAAATATCTAATAATATTTTACTTGATATATAAAGTTCTCCATTAAATATATTTTTAAAATAACTTTCGAAAGAATTATGTGATATGTTTGTACATAATTTATTAGCAATATCTATATTTATATCCTCATCATATAATTTGCATTTTTCTACAATAGATATTAAATTTCGAATAGAATTATTAGAATTTATTACAAAAAATCTTTTAATATCTTCCGAAATATGAATATTTTCTTTTAAACATATATCATTAAATATATGATATAATTGAGTATCATCATATACATTTAATGGAATAGATATCAATCTACTATACATTGGTTCAATTACTTTTTTAATATTTGTACAAGCGCATACAAAATTTACATTCAATGAATATTTATCTATAAAATTTCTCATAACTTGTTGATTTGTTTCATTAATTAAATCCAAATCATCCATACAAACCATCTTTTTCTTTTTATGAGTTTTTAACTGACAAAAATATTTCAAATCATTTCTACATTGTACCACATTTAAATCTGATAAACTATTAATCATAAGTACATGACTTGCAACTTCTTCTTTTGTATAATATTCATTAATTATAATATCTATCAACATACTTTTTCCCACACCTGTTTCACCAACAAATAATATATTTATTTCATCTAAATGAATTAGCATTTTTAAATCATGTACTAATTTATCTTTGTATTTTAGATGATCAAAAATACTAGGTACATATTTGGATATCAACAATTCATTCATGTATTTATTCGTTAATTATGTTTTAAGTTAATGTTTTTAAATATTATGAATGATTATTATAAAATATTAAATATTTCCACTAATGCAAGTGAAAGTGAAATAAAAAAACAATACCGTAAAATGTCTTTACAATACCATCCAGATAAAAATAATGGTGACGATGAGAAATTCAAAGAAATAAATGAAGCTTTCGAAATTTTAAGTGACGCGCAAAAAAGACAAACTTATGATTTTCAACGTAATCTCAATTCAGATATGAATAACTTTCCTATTAATGATGAATTAGAAAATTTATTTAACATGTTTTTAAACCCAAAACATAAAAGCAGAATGCCCATGAGAAGCCCGCCCATACCTGGATTTCCTCCAAGTGCTACTAAAATACATTTTTTTAGTGGAAATTTAGATGATGAACTATCAAGTTTTATGAATATGGGAAATAACATGACAAATAATATACCAAATAAATTACCTGATGACATTGAACATAAGGTATGTATTACAATGCAACAAGCCTATTTTGGATGCAATATACCTATAGAAATAAAGCGTATTGTTGTAAAATCAAATGAAAAATATACAGAAAAAGAAACCATTTATATTGATATTCCAAAAGGAATTGATAATAATGAAAAAATAACTATAAAAGACAAGGGAAACGTTTCTAACCAAAATTACAGTAATATTAATGTATTTGTATGTGTTGAAAATACAAGCGAGTTTATAAGAAATGGACTAAATCTAATTTATGAAAAAAAAATTTCATTCAAAGAATCATTATGTGGATTTAGTTTTGTTATAAAACATATTGACGGTAGAGAATTTAAATTAAATAGTAAAGCAGGAGATGTTATTTTACATACACAAGAAAAAACGATTCAAAAATTAGGTATGGAAAGAAATGACAAAATAGGAAATATGATTATACGTTTCAAAATTATTTTACCTGAAACATTATCTGTAAAACAAATTTCTATGATTGAAGAATATTTCTAATAGGTTTAAATGTAATATATTAAATAATAAGCTACATTAATGTATATTAATTATTCCTTAAAAAAATATCCAATAGTTCACGTATGTGTAAATGATAATAAAGATTTAGAAAATATAGGTTACAATAAATTTATGAATTTTTGGGAATCTCAATATACAAATCAGAAAAACTTTATATTTTTTATAAATTTAGAAAATCTCAGTAAGCCTAATATTACATTATTATTAGATTTTACAAAAAGAATGCGAATTATGAAAAATCAATCTATACAATATTTAAACTATTCAATTATAGTGATTAAAAATAATATTATTATAAATTTATTAAAACAAATATGGAAAATAGTACCCCCATTAAACACTATATATATAGTACCTAATATAGAAACAGGGGAGTTATTATTAAAAAATTTATATAATACACAATACGATGAAAATTATATAAATACTTTCTTATTTATTCATAAAATTAGTAAAGTAACTTAAACCTTTTTATAATAAATAAAATGTCCTTTTTTATGCATCTTATATGTTTTTCCATTATACTTAAAACTTGGTGCGTTAGATTTCTTTGCACTTAACATTGTTTTCATAAATGTATTCATCTTTTTTTTAGTGCTGCGAGTCTTCTTTGGTTTTCTGTGAACCTTTGCAGTTTTACGCGAACGAGTACGGCGAGCCATTATACTATATGTAAATATTTTAATTTATTTGCAGATTCTATTTAAAATAAACCTACTATAATAAATAATATTCCTAAAAGGTATTTTTATGAAGTATTGAATTAGTATTGTTATTATTAGTAAAAAAAAATATAAAAAGGACACATATATATAATATAATTGCCTCTATAGCTCAGTGGCAGAGCGCTGGTCTTGTAAACCAGAGGTCCGTGGTTCAATCCCGCGTAGAGGCTTTCATGTAATTATATTCTTTCATTCCACCAGAATATTCACTTACATTTACAAATCTTTTTTGTAGCAATGCTTTTGCCACATCATTACTTGCAGAACATTTATTATGTGCACAATACACTACAATTGGAACTTCATAAGTATACAATGATTTATTTGTAATCTTTTGGTATATTTTTGGATAATGTTGTTTAATAACTTCTTTCATCCATATTATTAAATCATTTTGACTCATTTTATTTAATTTATCCAATGGTAAATTATATGAATTTACAATATGATCTTTTGCATAATATTCACATGGTAATGCATTTATCAATACAATAGAGCCATTTGAGTGTAAACTTTTCATTTTATGATAAGATAAGTCACATATTACAATTTTTGTATACAATGTAGGATTCCATTGAGTATTATTTTTATTTGCTAAACAAAAGTGTACATGTCTATAAAATGTTTCTGCTTTTTTATTTTTTCCATCATCATCACTATAACACTGAGGACACTTTATTTTTAATGTAGCTTTTCCATCACTATTTAATTTTGTAACACCGCTATTTTTAAAATTACCATACGCAAATTTAGATGGTTTTATAGTTTTAAAATTACTAGGAAGAGCCGCAAAATATAATACATATTTATTTGCATTTGATTTACCTAAATCAACTTTTATATCTATGTTTGTATTTTGTTGCACTTGTTTTTTAATTGGTGTATTTTTTATAAAATTAGAAATATAGTCTGTATCTTTTAACCACGATGATACAATAAACTTATTTGTTTTTACGATTTTATTAATATTTACACTTTCACACGCAACGCATAATTTACTTGTTCGTCGTCTATGTACTGCTCTTTGTTTTCGTGTTTTCATCTATATATACTATTATTATTATTTTTTT
>CEQT01005171.1_pt1 | contig 23489 bp, 26 predicted proteins | sample 530951 | NCBI WGS metagenome assembly CEQT01 (sample SAMEA2621132, study PRJEB7988) | marine metagenome | biome: marine biome (ENVO:00000447); feature: surface water layer (ENVO:00002042); material: "saline water (ENVO:00002010), including plankton (ENVO:xxxxxxxx)" | depth 5 m
GAGTTGCTCAATCAACTTCTTATAATTAGTGAGCTCCTAGTTGAGTTAATAAGTTAATTTACTTGTTCATATGAAGGTTCGTTCATACGAAGGTTCTAAATAGCAAAATTTCCCACTATTCGATTTAACCCAAGTCGTTTTCGTGTTATTGGATTCCCAATAAAATTTTATCCTGAGATGGGCGTAAAATTTGAGCCCAAATCCCTAGTAAGATTCACTGAATTCGCCGTAAGATTCTAGCTAGAGTAGCTCCCGACCCTTCCCCCTCATTGCGCTCCTCGAAGGCTGTAACTGATGATGCCAGATCTTTCTCCTTTTTGGCCACAACCTCCAGCGCGTCACTAACCTGTATGGGGTATCTATCCTCCATCGCATCGTCCATTTGGTCCATTTCCTTCATCAGGATATTCTTTATATTTAAGCCGCCGCCACCGCTCGGACTTTCCGTAGCGTCTATGAGATGATTGACTGTAAGGAACTCTCCCATTTGTTCAAGTGTCACGCCCTCCTCCTTCTTCAGCTTGAAGATGGCTGTGCGCAGAGGGGAGGAACCAGCCCCCCCCTCTCGCGAGGAGCGGGCGGTGCGAGCGTGTCTCGTGAGGTTTGTCCAGTGTTTATGAGGTAGTGTGGATCTGGATTCCAGTTCAGGGATAATTTTTTTAAATCGATTATATACATTCGCCCATATCTTATAGCCCTCATTTCCGCCATTACTAATAAGGTCTGCAATAGTATCGTAGAACTTGTCTTCTAGACCGAATATATCGTCATTTTTAAAAAAGTTGTTATAATCGCCTATCAAGGTAGTAATATTTTCGCCATTTTTTAAGGCCGTTATTATTTTTAGAATCACCATATGTTTAGCATGTAACAACATGTTCTTGTAATACAATAATTCTAATTTTTTTTGATTAGCATCTTTTTTCAATTTTATATTCTTATCATTTAATAATCTTATTATATTTTGTTTTGTTTCATTCAACTTAGTATATGCTTCGGTAATGTTGACTTTGAGAGATTTTAATTGTTCTAATGTGAATTCTTCTAATAATGTGAATTGTTCTATTTGTTTGTATAATGTTTTCACGAAAATATCATTAATAGGTGGTGGTGCCGGCACTCCCGCCGTCGCCGCCTGAGCCGGCTTATTCGCCTCCGGCTCCGGCGGAGGCCCCAAAATATACTTGCGCACCTCCTGCTTCCGCTGATTCAAGTCCCCAAACACCCCCGAGCCCTTCAGCGCACGCATCACGTGGTTGAGTCCAAAGTCTGGGTTCTCCACCACCACATTCTTCACGGCATTCGCGAGTTCCTCCTCGCCCTTTTTCTCCTCCTCCCCCGTCCCCCCCTTTCGTCTAGTTTTTCTTCGTGGTTTACGTTTTCTGATTTTGTTACTCTTTTTCGTTTGTCGTTGCTTACGTTGTTTTGTTTTATTTTTAATACGACGCCTAACTTTGGTTTTTTTCCTAAACAGTTTTTTCCTAAACAGTTTTTTCTTTGACATATTCATATATATAGATATAGATATTATTTAAAAATATATACAATACTTATATTAGATGAAATTGTATATATTTATTTTATATCATTGGTTTTTATTATATATAAATGCATGGAGATTTCTACCTGTTTCAAAAAAATATAAACGAATGAATCCTAATATACTTCGAAAAAAGTATATATCTATTACGCCTGGTGGGCTTGGAGGATTTTATACCATGGGTGTCGCCTCTTATATAAAAGAAAAATATGATTTAAAAAATTACTCTTATTTAGGAGCTTCGGCTGGGGCGTGGAATGCTCTTTTAATGTGTTATAATGAAAATCCTCGGGAAATTATGAATAGAATATTTCAGGATAAACTGTTAAAAAACATTACATCTATTAGCATGTTACAATATAAACTGCGAGATTTTTTAATAGACAATTATAAAGACCATGATTTTGATTTTAGTAAATTAAATATATGTATTAGTGAATTAAGTAATCAACGTTTAAAATCCAATATTATTGATAATATTGGTGGATTAGAAATGGCAATTGACTGTTGTATTGTTAGTTCTCATATTCCATATATTACATCAGATAATATTATACAAAAATTTAATGAAACGCGTATAGGATTTGATGGGGGTATATTTAAATTTCCACCTCAAAATATATACAATCATTTTATCATATATCCATTTATGTTTAATGATGAAAATATAAATTTATATTTCTATAATTTATTACATTATTCAAATAATATATCTTCTTTGATTGAATTATATGAAACAGGATATAAAGATTCTATACAAAATAAAGAATATTTAGATTATATTTTTAATCCAAATAACAAATATTTAAATCTTAAAGATAATAATTTGGAATTCATACCCTTTCCACCTTTCAGTCCATTATAAATATATAGAAACAATATATAAACCTAAGATAACTACTATATATAATGTATAAAGTGGTTATTGATGACCATCAATATAAATCATACACTTATTATAAAACAAGTGATTTATTACCAATTGATTTACAACTGTGTCCATTAACTCATAAATTATTTTCAAATGATATTTTTGATATAAAAGATAATATTCCTGTTGTATCTCATTCATATGCACTACTCTGTAAACATACATGTGGTGTTTTATCTTTAAAAAATACATTTGGAAGATGTGGTAAAAAATTTTATTATGAATGTATTCCAAATGATAAAAGACTGCCTCATGTTTTAATACCTTATTCTATAAAGAATACGTTTCATAAAAAACAACTCAATCTATATGTATTATTTTCCTATAATGAATGGAAAGATAAGCATCCTTACGGCGTATTAACTGAAGTATTAGGTTCAGTAGATAATTTACATACCTATTATCATTACTTATTATATTGTAAAAATCTTAATATATCTATAAAAAAGTTTAATGAAGATACTACAATTGCTTTAAAAAAAAAACAAAGTGAAGAAGTTATATTAGATTTATGTAAAACGCTTCAAATTCAAGATAGACAACACTACAAAACATTTACCATTGATTCAGAAAGTTGTCAAGATTATGATGATGCTCTTGGTTTTCAAGATAATATCTTAAGTGTTTATATTGCAAACGTCCCTTTATGGTTAGAAAGTTTGCATTTATGGAGGTCTTTTACAAGAAGAGTATCCACCATTTATTTACCAGATAAAAAGCGACCTATGTTACCTACTATATTGAGTGATTGTTTGTGTAGTTTGCAAGAAAATCAACCGCGTATTGCTTTTACAATGGATTTACATTTAAATAGTGATTATAGTATAAAAGAAATTACCTTTTGCAATTCACTCATTAAAATACATAAAAATTTTGTGTATGAAAGCGATGATTTACTAAAAGATAAGGATTATACTCACATATTTCAAATAGTGCAAGGATTTTTAAAAATAAATCCCTTAATACACCACGTATCCAATAGTTATGAATTAATATCTTATATGGCAATATTTATGAATTATGAGTGTTCAAAATATATGTTAAGTAAAAATAAAGGTATTTTTAGAAGCGTGCAACAAAAGGAAAATGAAAATGTTCCAGATTCCATTCCTGAAAGTGCTAAATTATTTTTTCACAATTTTAGTTATTGTAGAGCACAATATACCAGTCATATTGATTCCGTATATAAATCATTAATGCATAAAAGCATAGATAGTTATTTACATATTACATCACCTATTCGAAGACTGGTAGATTTGCTAAATATGTTAATGATGCAAATAGAACTAGGATTATGTGAGTTTACAAGTGATGCATTAGATTTTTATCAAATATGGATAAAAGACTTGGAGTATATCAATCAATCTATGAGAGCGATTCGAAAAGTTCAAAATAAATGTGAAATTCTAGATTTGTGTTCTAAAGATAATGAACAGTTAATAAAAACACATTCCGGTTATTTATTTGACCGAGTAAAAACACATAGTGGTATGTATCAATATAATGTATATTTAAATCACATTAAATTGGTATCAAGAATATCTTTATTCACTTATTATGAAAATTATTCTGAGCAACAGTTTAAATTATTTGTATTTATGGATGAAAGTAATTGTAAGAAAAAAATTCGCTTGCAATTGCTATAGTAATGGTAATTCTAGTAATTTTTTTTTTATTAATTCTCGTTCTTTAACTGTCATTTTAGGTATTAATGTATATGCTGGCTTATAAAAGACATATTTTTTGAATGACCCCTGTATAGCACGTATCATATAATATATATAGGTGTATATATATTTATTATCTTTTATATTATATAATGAATAAAGTAGATGATTATTTAACTGAAGAATCAGAGGATGACTTATCTCCACCAGAAATTACAAATAATCATCGACTCTATATACCTCCTCCTAAGGCTTTAAAAAAAAATAAAGTGCATGATAAATATAAATTAAATAGACAAATTATAATACATGAAATCCATGATAAATCTTCATATGATACATTACATTTGAAAGTTGACCGAGAAATAAATAGTTATGCTAATATAAATGGTATAAAACATAAACCAGCAAATCTAACGGGACAAATCTCACAAATCATACATGATAATATTAGAGAAAAAACATTTGTTGTTAAAAAACAAAAGTCACCTGGTGATAATTGTGTGTTTGATGTAGTTGTGTATAAAATTACTTTTAAAAATAAAGAATTAGCTATGAAAACATTAAGCATATCTTTAATAGAAGATGAAAAATGTTGGAAAAATCTTTTAACCTCTTATTTAGATGAAATATATTATCAAGAAAAAGCACATGATATAATGTTAAATATGAGCGGGGCTTATTGCCCATATGTAGAGTTTACTTGTTATGCTATAGAATATGATATTTTATATTTATATATTTTATCAGAATGGATAGATCATATAGAAATGACCTATGCTAAATATAAAACGTTAGATTCATTACAGCAGGCTAATATATTAAAAAGAGTTAAATATATTGACCTAAATTTGCGTAGGCATTTTATACATCATAATGATTTATTTCAATATCATAGTGTATATCCAATAGATAAACCTCAACCATTATATTCAACAAGACATGCTTTTCTTGCTAAACAAAAAACAAAGAGTCGTTCAAAAAAACAAAAAAAAATAACTGGAATACATTTTGGAAATGTAAAAATATTACCTAATCGTAATATAGCCATTATAGATTGGGGGTCTGCATCAAATAGACCACAAAAAGCTCGTGCTATAAAACGATTAAAAATAAAAAAAAAAAAGACGAAACAACTTAAAAAGAAACGTTTAAAAAAAAAGAAACGTTCAAAAAAAAAAAGAAAAAGAAAAAGAAAAAAAGTTTAACAAGAATATCCATTTACTTTACCAATTAAAGGTATATATCTACTTCCTTCATAGCATTTACAATTTTGATTAAAACAATTTCCACGAGTTGCATTAAATTGTTGCGCTATATTTTTAGTTACATTTGCTTCAACACATCCACTTATTTCATTATAATTTATTTTTTTATAATGAATGTATTTATGATGAATATTTTTTCGATGAAAAAATAGAAATAATATGCGTAACCATTTCATATTATTTATACACTATATTAATATATATATGATAATCTGTAATAATATTATTCAATTATATAATAGAAAGCAAATAGGCAACAAAGGATAATATATTAAAGTATTAATATAAAGCGATTGTATAATATACACTAATGATGTATATGAATGCATTGATTATGAATAGTCTATTATGTATGGTATATGCAAATGATATATCAAGTCATGAAAAATTTCCAGATTTTGCGAAAGATATTAAAAAATATCATTGGCCGGTATATCCAAATGATAATTTATATATACATTTTAATCAATATTTAGAAAATCTAGAATTCATTGAAAAGAATAATTTTAACTTTGAAACAAGTTTGAATAAATTTGGATTTATGAATGATATTACATTTTCGTATGTAACCTCAAAAGGGTGCTATAATGATGATAATAATCTTTCATTTTATAAAAGTCCTATTGGAACGTCGTGTATAGCCTATAGTTTTAAAAACATTGATTTGCCAAATAGTATAGATTGGCGCAATCACAATGCCGTGACTTCCGTAAAAAATCAAGGTCAATGTGGTAGTTGTTGGAGCTTTTCAGCAACAGGTGCCATGGAAGGAGCATGGGCTATTTCTCAGGGAACACTTATAAGTTTATCTGAACAACAACTATTGGATTGTTCTAGAAAGTATGGTGACATGGCTTGTAATGGTGGATTGATGGATTCAGCTTTCAATTATGCAATTGATAATGGAATGTGTTCAGAGGAAGAGGATCCATATGAAGCCGAATTATCTTCTTGTATGAATTGTATTCCAGTTGCTAAATTTTCACAATGTGTTGATGTAACCCCAAATAACCAAGTTCATCTCAAAGAAGCGGTAGCAAATGGTCCAGTTTCTGTAGCCATTGAAGCTGACCAGAGAATATTTCAATTTTATTCAGGAGGAGTGATAGATGAATATTCTTGTGGAACAAATTTAGACCATGGTGTATTGATTGTTGGATATGGTTCTGAAGATGGAAAGGATTATTGGTTGGTGAAGAATAGTTGGGGAGATGACTGGGGTGAAAATGGGTATGTAAAAATTGCTAGGTCTAATAGCACAAATGATTCAGGAATTTGTGGAATCGCCATGCAACCATCTTATATTATGGTATAAATATAATTATAATATATATATATGATTTATAATAAGTTACCTATTGATTTACAAAATAAAATATTATCTTATTATGGAGAATCTTTAAAATATAAGAATCCAGGATTATTATATCAAATAGAAAATTTAATATGGTATAATCAAACTATGTTTATTCATAAGATTGTAGCATTATTAAATAATATTAATAATGATTTATATATACAAAACAAATCGCTATTAATAATTGATAGAAAAATACAAGATTTAATTTATATATTTAGACTTTTAAATACTTATCAAAGCTATTATTATGAATTAAATAATGATGCTGGATGGCAGTTATGTATTACTATAACAATAGATAGACTAATGAATGAAATAAAAGACTATATACAATATAAAAAAAAACAAACGCATCACTATACTACAAGATTAAATAGAGACAAATTATGTTATATAGAAATTCTGGAATTGTTGCATAAACGTTTTATTATTGTTACAAATTATACAAAAGAGTTATATATGAATATAAATAATTATCCCATTATAGTATAATGACAATAGAGTTTACAAAATGTAATATGAATAAAAATGAGCCATATTACATTTTTAAATTTGACGACGGTATTGAAAGATATATAGATTATGAAAATATATGGTATATTATAGGATATTGGAAAGGAAAAGTTAAACTATTAAATGTGGATAAAGTAACCGAAATAAATAGTATATCTCATTGGAAATTAATTTCTATAAAGTAGCTTATATATATAATGATTGGGTCGTTGCTACAAATTTCATTGTTTTTTCCTGCACTGCTCGTAACTTTTGCAATAGTTCCATATTGTTTAAAATGCCCGTTACTTTTTCCATTTCAGTAACAATATGATTTATTTTTAACAATGCTTTTATAAAATCTCCCATAAAAATATCTTTATTTTTCTTAACCTTATTTAGAATTAACTTACATGTTTCTTCATCTTCTGCATTAAACCACTCTATTGAAAAATGTATAATATCGTATTGATATTTATAACTAGAACAAGTATCTATTTCGCGTTTTACTTCCATATCATAATAAATATCATGAAGCGTTTTTAAAGAATGCACTGTATTTTTGAATGACTCTTTACTATATTGAAAATGATAACATACCACATCATCAGATACTTTTATATCTGAAAAACAACTAAATAGTCCACATAATTCTTCTGCAGAGCAATCATTAAATCCGTTTGTATTTGTGTATAAATCCGCAAATACTAAACAATGCACTTCATGCATGTATGTGGCTAATATACCTTTATTTGTTAGATTCCAATCAGATGTAATAAATTCTCTTTCCATTAGAATATTTATTATATGTTGAATATTTGTCTCTACAAAAGCCTTAGCATAATGACCTAATTGCTTTTCTTTTTCAATATTTTTTTGTATTTTATCAAGCTCTAAAAAACATTCATAATCCTCTTTTATAGTTCTATAATCTATTTCATATTTACGAGCCATGCGTTGCTGTTCCTTCTTTTTTTTTTGATTGGTATATTCCCCAATATATTTACATTTATGATATGTCTCTAATGTTTCCTTAGGTGTCTTCAAGTGTTCCACATAATATAATTGTTTCTTATATTTTTCTTCCAACTCATTTACATTTGTAAGTGCACAAGTAATGCCGGCATTAATATCTGACTGCATCATGCTTTTTTCTACAAAGGATGTCAATTTTTCTAATGATTGACTTTCTTTAAAATCCTCACTATTTAAAATACTTAATACTAAATTATAGTTTATCTTGAATTTAGATTTTAAAACGGGTGGTTCACCGTTTAACATTTTTTTATAGTTGGAACATGGTGGTATTTCAAACAAATTATTACAATGAATGACATGACCGATAGTATCTATACCTCTTCTACCCGCTCGACCAGCCATTTGGGTATATTCATTACTAAACAATTCTCTCATCGTTACTCCATTATATTTATATACACTAGAAAATACCACTGTTTTAGTGGGCATATTTAATCCAACCGCAAATGTTTCTGTTGCAAATAATAATTTTATATATTTTTTATCATACATTAATTCAACCATTTCTCGAAAAATAGGTAAAATTCCCGCATGATGAATTGCCACGCCTTTTTCCATTAAACTTACCATTTTTTCAAACTCAGGAAGATTCACATATTCTCTCCAATTTTTAAATCGACTTACAAGTAATTGTTTACATTCATGTTTAATAATAGATGGTGTTGTGTCATGCTCATCAAATAAAGATTGAGATACTTCCGAAGCACAAATTTCAACTTGCTTTCTAGAAAATACAAAACACAATGCAGGTAGCATATTTTGTTTTTTTAAATCTTTCCATAATGTATTCATGACAAATTTTCGTGGCACTCGTATATTATTTTTTTCAAAATAATCAACACATTTTTTCATTTTATCATAATGTATATCTTTAAATTCAGGACCTGACTTTAATATAGAAAAACGATTTATGTTATTTTCTAGTTCTAGCTTCATTTTTTTATCCATAATCATTTCTAAATTACTATTTGGCATTGTGATATAACTATAATGAATCAACGGAACAACTCGTTTATTTGTAGCACAAACATATACCGTTTTCTTTTTTTTTTCTTCTACCCATGAAGCAAATACTTCAGGTTTGTGAATTGTTGCCGATAACATTACCATTGGAATATGATCCGGTAATAATAAAATAGATTGTTCCCATACGCTACCTCTTTCTGGATCCGCAATATAATGAACCTCGTCAAATACTACACATCCTAATTCATTTTCTAAATCAATCGTAAAATCAAGTGGACCTTGATTTTCTTTATTTAATATTTTACAATTAAATAAATGATTACGTAATATTTCAGTTGTCATGATTAATACATCCGCATCAGAATTGCATTTACAATCACCGGTTAATAATCCTACAGATATATCTGGAAATTTATGTGTAAATTCGTGCATTTTTTGATTACTTAGTGCTTTTATTGGTGTTGTATATATTACTTTTTTTCCTATACTTGTAAAATGATTTATAGCAAATTCTGCAGGAACCGTTTTACCAGACCCAGTATGTGCAGTAACTAGAACATGCCCATTATTTAATAATCCATATATAGCCCAATTTTGAAACGGGCTTAATTCAAACTTAAAATGTGTTTCTAATGTATCAGGTAATTTAGATTGAAATTCTAAATCAGAATCACATAGGATTACCATTATATAGTTATATGACAAGTGTTTAACTTATATTTCTATTTACATATACAATTCAATGTAAAATCTATACGCGTATTAATTAATATTTAAATACATTGTATTACTATAATTAATGATTATCAATAGTAAATATAGAATAATTCAATTAATAGGAAAAGGAGGGTTTTCAAAAGTATATTTAGCACAACATATTTATACCGATGAATATGTTGCGATTAAAGTAGAAAAAACTAACACGCAAACCCCCATATTAAAGCATGAGGCTGAAATATATTTATATTTACAAAAATCAAATGTAAATATCACTCCAAAATTTAAATTATATGGTAATCATGGAAAAAAATACACATATATTACCTTACAGTATATAAAAAATAATTTACAATCCTATCTTAAAGAAAATAAATCTCTAAGTATAAAAAAAACATGTGATTTTGGAATACAAATATTAGATTTAATTAAAAAATTACATCAAACAGGAATTGTGCATAGAGATATTAAGCCCGGAAATTTTGTATTTGATGATTCAAAAATCTGCATCATTGATTTTGGATTATCTAAATATTATATGAAAGAAGAGGAACATATCATATATAAAAAAGGTTATAAAATTATAGGCACTGCAAAATATGTAAGCATAAATGTGCATAATGGAGTTGAATATTCAAGAAGAGATGACATGGAATCATTTATATATATGTTATTTGAGTTATATAATGGATTTTTGCCATGGTCTTATTGTATATGTAAAGATAAAGAAGTAACTCATAAAATTATGAAATATATTAAAAATAATGTAGACTATAAGAAAGTATTTAAATCGGGATGTGATATGTTGGTGCAAATTTTAGACTATATTAAAATAATGAAATACGATGAAGAGCCAAATTATGAATGGATTAAAGAGAAGCTTACCATATAAATTATTTATCTTCTATGATTGTTTTTTTCGAAATTTCACGAACTACTTTATCTTCATTAATAGTGCACATGACTTGCTGAACGATTGCAATATATTCGTCTTTTTTTTGGTCATTATTTTTCCAGTTTGGATTATTATCTTCCCAGTCGGTTAATATTTTAATATGTTTATCTTGCACGACATTTATAGACTTTTTCAATTTCTCTTTATTTGTATCTTTTTCCCATGCATTTTCATCTTTAATATAAAAGGTTTGCCGTTTTGCATCACTACAATGTATAGGACGTTTATATTCCCCCAATTCTTTTAATCCATTTAAAAATATATTAGATATGCTTTTTTCTAATCCATTATTTTTAGTATAATAAATATCATCTAATTCTATTTTTAATGATTTAATAAAATCTTTAATGTTAAGTGCATGTTTACACTTTTCATTTAAGAATACATTCAGATTAAAATTATTTTGTATATGCGTGGGGCCTACTTTTTGGGTTAAATCTTTAATAGATTTCTTTAATTCATTATTTTCTTCAATCATGGTTATAAACATTTTTTCCAAATCATGGGTTTTAGATTCATGAGATACCATATTATTATAAGGACAATTGGAAACATGTTTACTTAAACTACTTTTATGTTTATAACAACGACCGCACTTTGCACATTGAAAATTATTATCTACTTTTTTATTAGCATTTAAGTGTTTTGATGTTAATAAATGTTTTTTATAATAATCTTTCCGTTTATATTTTGTAGAACATGTAATGCATTCATATATTTCTTCACTCATTAGTATAACTGGTTATTTTTTTTTTAAATATTATTATTTTTTAATTTTTCAGTCTCCGCTTTTTTGTTAGCCAAAGTTAGCATTTTTTGTGTATCATGTAAAAAATATATACATATTGAAAATATTATTATGATATATGCTTTTAAAAAATCAATGTATTTTTTGCTCCGCTTTTTTCCGCTTTTTTGTTAGCCATAACATATTTATTTCACCTTACCATAAATTCAGGTTTCATGGTCGTAATATATTATTTTTACTTGATATTCAATAATACGCATAGTTCTATTTTGGAATTTATGGTAACAACTGATATCTCCTACTTTTTGTTAGCCAACCCTAAAATGATGGGGTGTTTTTTTTGGTTTTAAAAAAGCTTACCATTTTATGGTAAGAAAAAAAATAGGCAAAAAATCCCTATTTTTTGTTAGCCTAAGCTTAAAAGGAATGGTGTTTTTTACGAGTTTTAAAAAGCTTACCATTTTATGGTAAGAAAAAAAAAGCGTGTTTTTCTCCTATTTTTTCTTAACCAACGGGACTCTGTGAAAAGCGAATCCAATGAAAAAATCATAAATTTGAAAAATCATGTAGGCCTACATAAAATTCGCTTTTCTCAAAATTCACCTACATCGATGTAGGCGAGCAAAACTTTCATTTTTTTTACGAAAAGTACATTTTACTTTTCAAAAAAGGACAAAAATAAATGTCCATTTTTGAAATGTACGCTGAACTTTTTGTAAAAAAAAGGAAAAAGATGCCAAATAATAAGCTTCGCTCATTTCGCGGGGATATACTATTACATGATATATCGTATTAAAAAATACAGAGGCTGGGTTTTTTTGTGATGATAATAATTTAAAATAAATAGATATAAACATAAAAAAGAATATTACATATGCAAGACAAAATGTTTTATACTCTAATACTATTATCAAGTAATTTTCAAGCAATATGGATGTTACTGAAACCTTATTTGTTATTATTATTTTCATTGGTGGATATAAAAATATACAGAATTACAAACAGAGAAAAAATAAATTATATTAGAGGTAATATAAAGGGAGATTTTTGTATTTATTATGATGAAACCGGTTTGCCAATAGGAATGATTATTCATAAAAATAAGAAAGAATTTATTCCTCGTTATATTTGTTGGTCTCCAGATTGTGAAGATAGTCGTGTATTGTATATCATGTCCTCAAAAAAAACGCGAGAGAGGTTATTGGATAATGCATTAAAAAGCAGTATTATAACAAATGGAAGTCGCAATCAATGTGATAAAGAAATAGAGTTATGTGATGAAAATAATAAGGTAATTAATTATTATTCTCGGTGTGGTAATTATAGTTATTTTACATATCATAGTAGAACTTTATATATTAATCAATCTTTTACAAAAAATCAAAAAAATATAGCAAATGATATTATATCTCATTATAATAATCATAATTGCACTGTAGCTTATATATATGGTAATATAGGAACTGGAAAAACCTTTATGAGTTATTTAATATCTAAAGAAGTCAATGGAAGTTATTGCAATACGTTTCAACCTACAGATCCTGGCGATTATTTTCAAGATTTATATTCAATTGTTAAACCTAGACGAGAAAAACCACTTGTTTTATTGTTGGATGAAATAGATATAATACTAAAAAATATACATGAACAAAATATAAGAAGACATAAAAATTATCCTGTGCAAATTTATAATAAGATGACATGGAATGGATTTTTAGATAAAATTGGAATGGGAATATATCCCAATTTAATCTTATTGTTATGTTCAAACAAACATATTAATGATATCCATGCTATGGATAAATCTTTTTTAAGAAACGGAAGAGTAAATATTATAAAAGAACTAAAATGTTCTAAGCTAGATTAAAATATTTATATATTATACTATGGACGATGAGTGTCAGATACTATCTACAAGATATTCTGATGTATTGGGTGAAATGACTGATGATGAAATGAAAAATTACGAGGGTAACAAATCAGAACGTGATAATATTACAGCATTATTAAATTCTCATGTTCAGTGTTTTAATGGGTCTGTTTATCCAAATTTGGCGAAAAAAGTTAGTAAACTTAAAGAATGGGAAACATATACAAAGGATAGTCTTTCTAATCCTAAGTATATAAAGAAGTATTTTTTAGTAGGATGGGGGTCGGTTGTATATAATCTTATGTATACTGAACCGACGTCTAAACTAGATGCGGCGAGTTCAACGTCAACAAAGAGAAAGAGAGATGATGCGATTGATGCTATTGACTTATTACATGTTGGTCCATATCTTCAGCATGGTAAAGATATTTATATAAAAGATGTAGAAAATAAATATCCATTTGTAGATCGTAATGGTGTTGATACATTTATTATGCAACCAGGTAATTATGGTAATATTTATTATTATAATTCATTATTTGAACTATATATGTATTTATATGATAATAAAATAGATGAAGCGATAAAAGGTATGAACCATAAAGTATCATGTATAAAGAATTATAACCAATCAAAAGAACAATTAAATAAACCACCTAAAACACGATTCAATAGTTCAAGTTTATTTGGTTCAAGAGCGATAGATCGTTGTAGTGCTGGATTAGAAAATTTATTAGGTGACCCAGTCCCCGTCCTTTATAAAAGATTTTGTCGCAATGTTAGAGATACAGTTAAAGGTACACTTAAAGGTACAGGTAGAACTACGACAAAAAAAAAGAAAAAAAGGAAAAAAAGGAAAAAAAGGAAAACAATAAAACATAAAAAATATAGTAGAACGCGTAAAAATGCATTAAATATAAAGGAAAATGCGTTAAAAAAATTAAAAAAATAACTATAAAATACTATGGAAGATTTTCATAGATATTATTGGGGAGCATTTGGAGCAATATTAGTTTGTATTGTATTGTATAAAAAATGCTTTAATAATAAAATTACATTGGATGTATAATTGCTTCATTATGCCGTTTTAAATTTTTTTTTAATTTTACTACAGTATTAACAACATTTATAGCTTTTTTCCATGGTTTAGATACTTCAATAACATCTAAATTAGTTTTACCTAGTTCACTAAAACATTTTTGATATTGTAAATAAAAATGTATATTAAATAAATGGGGATTTTTTTTATCTTCTTCTATTTTGGATAAAATAATTTGTTTTGTTTTTGGAGAACAAACATCTATTTCGGTCCATTGTTTAATATTTTCCAAATATATTTGTAAATCTTTCATAGAATTATAATATAGTTTTATTTATATTATAATTTTAAGAACTTTGTTCAACTTGTAAATTAAATCCTACTGCATTATTTGTAGTTTCAGAATCAACATTATATCCAAACGATGAGCATGAGTTATAAACCATGGTAGCTTGAGTTGAATCATTTTTAATCATAATTGCATATCCAGGTTCTTGTTCATATTGATAATTATTCCAATTTGTAAATGTTAAAGAATTGCTTATATAAAATGGTTGAACAGCTACAAAATTATGAATGATTACTGGTAAATCAACATTCGTCTCTATATATAATCCCTGAACATGAGCATTAGAGTAACCTGTTTGAGAGCCACCGCCTCCCCGATTTAATGTATTATTCATAAATAAACAAGCATTACTATTATTTACTCCACCTAAACTAGTTCCGGGCGCCTGTTCAAAATAAGCTTCCGGTTCCGATTCAGGTGCATCAGCATTTGTGGAAGTAAAATTAGAATTTTCATTTTCCGGTTCAGCAGTTACTCTGGCAAGAGTTGATCTACCTGGACCGTTATTATCTAAAATAATTATCCAATATTGAACATAAATATCATTTTCACCTCTAATAACAATAGAAGCATCTGCATAAGATTTGTAATTATCTGCACTAGTATAATCTGCTGACCCGGAGTAAGTAGGATACCAACCTACACCATTATAGGAACGAGAATTTACAAAGTTCATAATATTATTTTGAACTACCGTATGAGGACTATATTCTAAGCAAATCGCAGAATTCCATGTATTATAAATCGAATTATCTAAAATATTACATCGAAAACATCCACAAAACATTATTCCTGATGCATAACTAGAATATATTACATTATTTTGAACAACACTTCTATAAGAATCTTTTAAATAAATAGGAGTTTTTCCAGAATCTTTAAATGTGCATTTTGATATATTACCATAAAATCCTCTGTCAATATATATAGCGGATGCAGTATATTCAAATTGGCAATTTGTAATAATTACACATTCACCAGAGTTAGTTATAGTAGAACCGGTAGATACAGAAGTAATAAGAGTCTCTCCTGACCACCCACCTCCATCAATATAAATTGCACCTCCTTCTTGAATTCCATTAGTTCCATTATAATTAGTTGATAATGTACTAGCCGATTCTTGCATAGTTAAACTATTTAAATATCCACAATTTTTAAAAACACAATCTTTGATAGTTATATTACTACCTGCGAGTTTTAAAGCATATTTAGATGCATTTTGAAATGTAATATTTTGAAATCCAATAGATGAAGTAGAAGTGTAATCAATCGTATCAGATAAAAATCCATACTCACTATCATTCATATCTATAATCACATCACCCGTATTACCTTCGCCTATAAATACAACATTAAAATTTGCACCAGTACCAGTTAATGTATTTATAGTAATAGATGAAGATGAAGAACTTGTGTATGTTCCCGCCTGAATATAAATATATGCAGTATAGGTATCACTATTAGATGAAGCTGCTGCAGCGGTTATAGCTGCATCTATAGTTGAATAAAAGGTTCTGCTAATAGTATCTGTTCCATCACTATAGGTAACTTCCGGTTCTAATCCTAAATCAGATGCTGTTGTATTTCCGGTTACCCAATATGCATTAGGTATTCCTCCAAAATATTGTATTTGTCTCTGAACATCCATAACGAGACCATCTACATATGATTTATTTACAACATGATTATTTGAAGTAGCTGTATTTAGTGTATTTAAAAAAGCACCATTGCCATCATTTGTATCTTCTACATATACATCTGAACTGCCCATGTAATAAGTATATCCGCTCATATATTTATTACTAATATTTTTATTTAGTGTAAAAGCGTATGCCATCTCTTATATTCAATAGTATTAATAGTAGTATTCGTTGCAATCAATTTAGTTGCCATAAATGGAGGTAAATTAATAGAAGTAGCTGGAGATTTAAGTTCGGATATACCATCTGAATCTCTTGAAAGACCAACCATTCCTGCACTAGCTATTGTATCAGTGCTTGTATCATATACAGATATATTAATAGTTAATGCATCATTATTTATAATAGTTATTGTTTTGCCATTAAAATCATCTGTTAATTCTGGTAATATAATAGATGGAAATATAGCAAAATCATAAAAAATATTATATATATCATAATAATTATTATTATGTTCTAATTCATAATAATTATTTGTAGAATCTAATAAAATATCATGTTGCTCAACTGGAATTAATGCATTCAATGTAGCTGAAGTGCTTGATTCACCACTCGTAGATATACCACCCGAAGAAGTTCCTACTAAAGTTCTTACTGAAGCCATATACTATTTTATAATATTAATAATTACGATGAATTAAAATATTGATCCGTAGCATTTTGTTCAGCATTTATTATTTGAGATGGGACATGATATAAACATTTTACTTTTAAGGTGAGAGATATATCAATTTCATTTAAATTAATTATTTGTAAAAATTCATTATATACTCTAATTTTTAATTTTTCTAAATGAACCGGTCCAAAATAAATTCTAGGATCAGTAAACACAGAATAATCGGTTTGTGTTTGTAGAGCAAAAACAGCACCAGCCAAGGTAATTCGCGCTATTATATTTGGGTCTAATAATCCATATTTTGAACTAGAATAATTATTTAAGTTAGAATTAGAATTAAAATCATCAATAGAAAGATATAGATATCTAAATCCACTGAAATCTAGAATACCTTTACTTACATACGAATCTAATCCTGTTAATAAAGCTGTTCTATATCCTAATTTCCATCCAAATGTATAATCAATTCTATTGTCAGAATCTAATGTGCTATTATAATAGATAGAATCAGTATATATAGCACTTTCTGTTGCATTAGGATATGGGGATGCATTTAGGTTAATTTCGAATGAAGAATATGTCAAATAAGAGGCTACGCCAGTATTTACAGAAATAGTAACTCGACCAGTGCCTTGAGGTGAACCGCTTGATGTATCATAATCATATGATATAGTTAGAGGAATATCTAAAGTGGTAAAGTCGGTATTAATTCGAGATATAATATTTTCATAATAATAATTTCCATCAGGAATGTAAATATATACATAAGAAATAACATTACTTGTATTTGTATACTTAATCCATAAATAATTATTAAAATATTCATCTGCGAATACATAATAGGTATTTGGAAGTTCTAAACTTGCTAGTGTAAGTTCACATACATTATAAAGTTTTTGTGGTAGATTGATTTCAAAATTAGTAGAAGACGTATTTTCATAATTATATCGAAATCTTGAATCAATATTCAATATATGTAAAAGTTTATCAATATTGAGAATATTACCATTAAATGAATCAGAGCTAGATTCACTATGAGTAATTGATTGATTTAATTTATCCATAAACATTTTTTTAACATTTAAAAAAAAGTCTGCTAAATCTGCTTTATCCTGAGCAATACAATCTTTTATTAATTCATCTGTTTTTTTATCTATATTTTCCATTAATACTTTAGAATCTAAATTATGGTCAAGATCTAATAGCTCTAATAATTCATCATTATTATAATTATTTATATCCATATCTATTTCATTTAAATTAGCGGCCATATATTTAATATATAATTATATAATTTAGTTTTAAATATTATATATATATGTATATATGTCATTTTTTATACCATATACAATGATAGAAAAAAATAATTCAAATAAATCAGGAATAAGTATAGATTACACCAAAACGCCATGTCCTGTTGAACTGAAACGATTTTTGGAATGTTTTAAAGCAGATGTACCAAATAATGAAACATGTAAGGAAATATATAATAATTATATAAAATGTATTAATCTTTACACTATAAAAAGTGTTGAAAAATAATATGTATATATTAAAAAATTTGTATATTTTTTTATATATAAATAAAATATATGTCACAAGAGAATAGTTCACAAGAAGATGAAAAAATGAAAAAATTAGAATTTCGTATAAAGGAATTGGAAAAACAATTACAAGAGGTGCATGAAAAAAAATGGCATCATTATGTTGATGAATTTATAGACAATTGGTATGAAAAAAATAAAGAACAAGTAGATATAGGTAAAACAAAATTAGGTCCTTTTACAATAGATTTAATGCCAGATGATTTGGAAAAAAGTTTATATAAAAAAACATTTAAAATAATGTTTACCATGTTTAGAGATATGACAAATGATGTTGAATAGATTTATAATAGAATAATTTATCTTCATTTGTAAAATAATGACATGTACAATATCTATAGCAAGGCCCACCGGTATGTATGGTAATATTTGCCATATGATTTTTGTGTAAAGTATTATTTAGTTTATATAATCCAATTAACCATCTATCCTTCTTACATATTATTTTTCTATCCATAAATGATATATAAGGTTTTATAAAACTATCATAGTAATAATCATTCATTAATATATTTTTCTAATATTTTTAATTCTTCTTTTGAATTTACACCCATTAGCAAATGCTGTTTATGAGGAGGTATTGTAATCATATTTATTTCTATGTTTTCACTGATTTTAATTAATGATATAATATCGGTTAAATAATATTCACCTTGCATATTATTGTTATCTAATTGAGGTAAATATTTACATAATAAAGCACTTTCAATAGAGTAGGTTCCACAATTCACTCTTTGAATGGTTCTTTGTTCTAAAGTGCAATCTTTTTCTTCAACAATATGTAAGAATTGATTATTAATATCAATAATTCTTCCAGAGCCAGACGGATTTTTCTTATACATGGTAGTAATTGTAACACGATGTTTGGATTGATTGATTAATTGCATGGTTTCGCAATTAATGAATGGGGTATCTCCATACAATATTAAAACTTTGGAAGTTAAATAGGATTCAATGCTAGGTATGGCACACATCATAGCATGTCCAGTGCCTTTAGGATTATTTTGTATTATAAATTCAATATTAGTAATATCAACGTATTTTGCTAATGTTTCTTGAATCGCATCTTTATGAATACCCACAACAATACATATTTTCATAGGATTAAATAAAATAGCTTGCTTCACAATTTTTACAATCATAGGTTCATTCTGTATTATATGTAATACCTTTGGCAAGTCAGATTGCATACGTTTACCAGTTCCTCCTGCCAATATAACAATAATTGTATTACTCATATATTTTAGTTTAAAAGTTCTTTTTAACTTATAATATATAATTAATGAAAATTGCAATAATAGGAATAGGATTTGTAGGAAATGCATTGATGTATAGTTTTTTAAAAAAAAATATAAATTGCATTTTTTACGACAAATATAAAAACATAGGAAATTTGCAAGAATGTTTACAATCAAACATTTGTTTTTTATGCTTACCCAGTAATTTAAATTCTGAAAATATGTATAATTTATCTGAATTATATGAAACATGTGAATTTTTATATCATAATATGTATACTGGTGTAATAGTAATAAAAAGCACTGTATTACCAAATACATTGAAACAATTGATTGTTAAATATAATACTTTAAAATTTGTTTCAAATCCCGAGTTTTTATCAGCAAAAACCGCAAATGAAGATTTTCATAATCAATCACATATTGTAGTTGGTGCAGAAAATAAAGATTATTCACAGATTGTATGTGATTTTTATAAAGAGCATTATCCAAAAGCATGTATATCATCATGCAGTTCAAATGAAGCAGAATCAATGAAAATTTTTTGTAATAGTTTTTATAGTGTAAAGATTCAATTTTTTAATGAATTATATTTATTGTGTAATAAATTAGATTGTAATTATAATACAGTAAGAGATTTAATGTTAAAAAATAATTGGATTCATCCAATGCATACAAATGTTCCGGGACATGATGGAAAATTAAGTTATGGTGGAGGATGTTTACCAAAAGACATACAAGCTCTTAGGCAATTTATGAAAACCAATAATAGTATGCATAAAATACTAGAATCATGTATAGAAGAAAGAAATATAATACGAAATAAGGATTAATTAAGAGTATAATTCATAATAATATTTATAATATGTTTTGCATTGCGCCATTTTATTCCATATTCGCTATGATTATGAATAACCGGTATATTCATAGACTCGCATTCTTGCACCATATTTGCATTACCATCATGAGCTGTTAACCGAAGAGCAATAAAACATTTTTCATAAATAGAAGGCATTTCATGATAAGGTTTATTAAGTATATTACTATAAATTATTTTAAATTGGGGTAATTTTTGGATTACATGATTATAAATATTTTGACCATATATATGTTCTCTTCCTGGAATTAATCCATTATATATATATATAGTATCTTTTGGAGGCGATGAAATAGCTGGTTTAAATAAAGAATTATCTACTAAGTTAAAATGGACTCGGATAGAATTTATATTATATTTTAATAAGCTTGTATAAATACAATTACTAATGGATACATGTATTATATTATTTAGTTTTTTAATTTCATTTACATTTTGTCTAGAATGGAAGCGTTTAGGATTTACATCTTCTCCCCCCCATACAATAAATTTAATAGACCTATGGTTATACAATCGTTGAATATCTAAATCATTGTATATACCAAAAAATATACATGGTTCTGTATGATTGGTATATTTTTTAAAGTTATATTTATTTTTAAATGGAGTTAGTAAATGAATCAGTGAATTAGATATAGAAACCATTGGTGCCATTGTTAAAATATCATTAAAATCAATAATATCATTGGTTGGTTGTTTTTTTACAATACAATGCGTTCTTCTAAGTTCTTTGTGTCCATATAAAGAATAATGTTTAATGGCCTGTTCTTCCGTTTTTAATTTGGCATGTGTTAAATCTTCATAATGACTAAGATAAAATTTCCAGTCAAAATTAGGATATTTTTTATAAAAATCAGATTTATTCATTAATATTATATAATAAATATTATGATATAATGTTACGAATAATATATAATAAATGGAAGCAATGAATGTATTAGTAACGGGAGGTGCCGGTTTTATAGGTTCACATATTGTTGAAAAACTAATAGAATTAAATTGTAATAAAATTAGAATTTTAGATAATTTATCAACTGGAAATATAGAAAATATAAATAAAAATCATCCAAAGATTGAGTTTATGTATGGATGTATAAGTAATTTAGAAACATGTCGTAAAGCGGTAAAAGATATGACCCATATATGTCATCAAGCAGCGTTAGGTTCAGTTCCTCGTTCTATACATGATCCGTTATCCACTCATGTATCAAATGTAAATGGATTTTTAAATATATTACTGGCATCCAAAGAGGAAGGAATTAAAAGAATTGTATATGCGACATCTTCTTCTGTATATGGAACAAATAATAATCAAAAAAAACAGGAAAATATAACGGGTGAAGTTTTGTCTCCATATGCATGTAGTAAAAAAATAAATGAGTTGTATGCAAATGTTTTTGTAAAGTGTTATGACATGGAATTAATAGGATTGAGATACTTTAATGTGTTTGGTCCGAGACAAAATCCAAATGGACCATATGCCGCTGTTATACCAAAATTTATACATAGTATAAAAAATCATAAAGCTCCTATTATATTTGGAGATGGAACTTATAGTCGAGATTTTACTTATGTGGATAATGCGGTTCATGCAAATATTTTAGCATTATGTGTGAAAAATAGTGTCGCATTTGGTAATGTATATAATGTAGGGTGTGGAGAAAGCATTACAATAAAAGAAGTATATTATAAAATAAATTATAAATTATGGTGCACCATAGAACCCATTTATAAAGAAACCAGAAAAGGGGATGTGCCTCATTCTTTAGCAGATATTTCTAATATTAAAAAAGACCTATTTTACAAACCATTGATATATTTCGAAGAAGGATTAAATAAGTTATTATACGAAAAATAGTTTGTAAATAATTATAATGTTAAAATACTTATTTTGCACTGTAATATTATTAATTATATTACTTGTTTTATTTAGATATTATTATAAATTTTCGCGAGATACAAGCATAGAACATGTAAATTCAAATGATGCAATATTTCATAAAAATACATGGAATAATTATATGATTGGATGTGTAACAATAACTCCAGATAAACTAAATACATATGATAAAATAATTTCAGATATAATTAAAAGAATAGAAACCTGGGAAATAAATCAAGTATGGTATGTAAATTATAAAATCAAAGGAATCATCGAGCAAAAAAAGAAGTCTGATTTTTTTAATATTTTAAATACAACTACACCTCCAATGATAAATAATCATTTATTACCATTTAAAATAGTATTTAGTAAAAAAAGACATCAGTTAGAATTTGCTTTGAATCATTTTTATTGTGATGGTAAAATATTGCATGATTTTATAATACATGTTGTTTTAAATTGTAATGATAATAGTGTAAATTTTTTAAAATATAAATATATACCTGTTATTAGCGATGGATATTTATTATATTATATTTTTAAACAGGGATTAAAGCTATTAACGTATAATAGAGACGGTCTTAATGTAGGAGACAAATCATATATAATTCGAAAAAAAATATATACAAATG
>CEQT01055772.1_pt1 | contig 23464 bp, 21 predicted proteins | sample 530951 | NCBI WGS metagenome assembly CEQT01 (sample SAMEA2621132, study PRJEB7988) | marine metagenome | biome: marine biome (ENVO:00000447); feature: surface water layer (ENVO:00002042); material: "saline water (ENVO:00002010), including plankton (ENVO:xxxxxxxx)" | depth 5 m
GTAATAACTTTTAATAAAGATTTTTCTAGTTTAAAAAAAGGTGAGTCCTTTGAAGATACAATTAAAACTTTATCTTCTTATGGCCATGTAATGGCTATTCGTCATCCAGAAAAAGGAGCCATTGAGAAAGCTGCAGAAATATCAGACATACCTATTATAAATGCTGGTGATGGAAATGGACAACATCCAACGCAAGCTTTATTGGACATGTATACTATTTATCGCAAATTTCCAGAATTAGAAAAATTAAAAATATTGTTTATTGGTGACATTAAAAACTCTAGAACAGTTCATTCTTTAGTAGACCTATTTTCTTTTTACACTACGAATAAATTATATTTTCTACCATACGATGATTCTTTACCTGATAGTAATTTTCTCTATGATATAGCTGGTAAACACGGACAAGATCCAGATAATATCTTAATTGATAGAGACATACTCGATATATCTCAATATGACGTTGTTTATATGACACGTATGCAAAAAGAGAGACGTGATTATGAGGTTTCACCAGATTTTATTTTAACTCCTGAATTAGCCAATCAAATGAAAGAAAACTCCCTTATTATGCATGCTCTACCACGCAACGAAGAATTACCAACAACTATTGACAGTAATCATAGAGCGGTTTACTTTGAACAAATGAAATATGGATTATATGTACGAATGGCTTTACTTGAAGATTTAACTAATTGATTATATTTAAACTTATTTAAATATATTCGTTTTTTTTTAATAATGACTCATCAACAAAGAAACTACCATGATGAAATAGCCATGGCAGATTTATATAATACTATTTACACATTTACATATAAAAAACAAAAAAGAACTTACAGCCAAAGACACTGTCCTATATGTTATACTTATATAAAGAAAAATAATGTGGTTTTAAATTGTACACATAATTGTTGTTTTGATTGTTTTTATTCTTATATAGAAAAAGCATATATTTGCAGAGATTTTCCTATATGTTTTATTTGTCGTAAAGATATTAATCAATTAGACATTAAAGATGAAACTAAAATTAAAAAAATACAGGATATACGAAATTTTTTTTATATTGAACCAAAAAGAATCAGATTTCACTATACAAATGTTGGACACATATTTATTAATAGAAATACATTTGTATTAATACAATGGTTTTTTTTAATTTGGCTATTTTATGCAATATATGATACAACAGTCCAATATATATATTGTTATTTACATTAATTATATCAAACATCGATATGCTTATAGTCGCGATACATAAAAAAAGTCTTAAAATTGTCACAAAAAGAGTATATAAATATAGCTAAGATACTTTCAATTATATTATTATTATGTATACTATGTATTAATAATAAACTTGGTAATATATTTTGAATAATTTTAATATTGTTTAAAGTTTTACTACAAGAAATGCATTGCTTTGTATGATCATGATATCGATCAAATACTTGCTCTCTTGTTAATACTAGCGTTTCATTTGCAGAATCTTCAATAAACTTTGACCAAGGTTTTGGAAATGTTTTTTTCCATTTATGATAATATTGTATGCTATTATCACTTGTTGTAGGTGTCATATATGTTTTCATACAATCATTTAATTTCTTTTTTCCGCGTAACATTTGTTCTTGTTTATAAAGTAACATAGTATCACTATCAAAAAATGTGTGCGTTAACAAATGCTTCATCCAAGATGGAACTTTATTTGATAATTTTTGCATTTCTTTATCTTTATACTCATTTTGTACAAAAATACGTGTTTTAAACGGTGTTATTGGAACACAATATACATGTAATCTTTTTATAAAAACATCAGGATAAATACTATTTAAAACATAATGATTAGGTTCATAAAAGTTCATTGTTCCATTTCTATATTCTGAATTTCGTAAAGTTTTATCTTCAAAATAAATTTCTAATGCACTTTCATTCATGGTTAAAATAGATGCATTTACATTGCTGGCCAAATCACGAGTTGATTGTAATTTATGATGAGCAAAAGGAACATGAGCTGGATCAAATAAATTTTCTAGTAATATATTCATACTATATGGAACTTCCACTACAAATACATCGTCTGATACATTGTCTTCATATTTAGTTATATGTTCAGGAAAATCGTTACAAATAGAATTGTTTAAATTTAACCACATAATATGATTCTTTTCTCGTAATTCATATGTATTTTGTTTAAATTTGCATGTTTTACAATTATCTATTGATTGTGGAATATCTAATACTGTACCATCTGTATTAAATTCCCAACCATGATATGAGCATCGTAAGTTTTGAGTATTTGGATCAATGTAACCTTCTGATAATGGACCGCCTCTATGTATACATGCGTTATCTTGTACTATAATATTTTTATTTTTTTCCCATATTACTAATTTTTTATTCATGATTTCTATTTCTTTTGGTTTAGTTATTGGAAAGTTTTTAACAGAAAATAATGGAACCCAACCATATCCATTGACAATAACAATCAAAGTAAACAATATATAAATCATTATTTTTATATATTGTATTATTTCTATTTAACTTATCTATATTTATTTTTCTTCAAACTGTTCTAATAATTTTCTTGTTTTTTCTCTATATTTCATTTGTGTAACATCGTATTTATTACTCATAAAACCTAATATGTAATCATCGTAAATTCTATTTAAAATATTTATATCTTCATCTAGTGTTATTTTCATTTGGTATTCAAATAATGGATTTAATAACTCTGTTGTAAAAAAATTTCTATATAAATCGAAATGTAATATTGATTCATTTTTTCCAACAGGATAACAGTGTGTAATAATCGTTTTAGTAATTTCATTTGCTTTTACTCTTGTAACTGTCATATCAGGTAAATGAAATTCATTTTCTACCTCAACATATTTTGCTCCACCTATTATTTTTGACATACTGGTAGGTCCTGCAGTATAATAAAATGTGGTACGCCCTGATAATTCATCAAGATCTTGGTATTCTATTTCAAATGGAACAGGTGCAAGGGAATTACCAAATGAATGTACATAACTAATATGCATCATATCAAGAACATTTTCGGTAACTAGATTATGTGGACGTTTTATATGTTTAACACCTGATACACGAACAAAATTTGAGTCTGTTGCTTCAGGTGGGATATATACAGTATGGTTGTATACGTTTCCTTTTTGACTATTTATATCAAAGGTAGGACGTATGTAAATATCATGATTGATATCTTTTAACTCAAATCTAGGAACACCAAATGAATTTTTTTTTATCTCTGAAAATCCAGGCATTAATTGTACAACTCCTTTATCATATTCCCATCCATGATAAGGACATTGTAAGCAATTATTTGATAATACTTTACCATGAGAAAGTGACGCACCTCGATGGATACAAATATCGCTAATAGCTGTTATATTATTATTATAATCCTTATATATCGCAATAGGATATCCATTAAATAAATATCTTTTTGGTTTATAATATGGAAATTCGTTTTTATTTGCTATTTTCCAAAACAAAGGCAAATGATTTTTATATTTGGAAACATGTGGCTTTGTGTTAATACGTAAAGTAATAATTTGGATTAAATATATAAATAGTAATAATAATGTTTGTTTTATCATTTATATATGTTAATATAATTCTCTTTGTATTAATTGATTAAGTAAATTAAATAAGTAACTTCATATGGTTCTAATTCTCTAGGAATAGTCGGCAATAATTTTGGTAATTTTATATTTTTTTTCAAATCTATAAAATAATTACGTAAGAAGCAACATATTATGAGTAAAATTAAATGTGCGTTCATTTATATTTATTAGTTAATAGTATCTATATAGTATTTTTAAATTTCTTTTGGACTTCTTGATAATAAAATAGTAGATACATAATTGTTACTTTCATTAATTATTTTTTTTATTGATTCTATCATAGTTTCGCTTGATTCGAATGAACATATTTCATTGTTATATATATATTTAAAAATGTTGACTTCTTCTAATATATCAATCTTAGATATAATTAAATCGGTTGTACCACTACAATATAATGCTTTGATAAGTTTATTTATATTTAAATAATTTACTACTCTTAAACGACCTGTTGTTGTTCCATATTCTTTTCCGGTTTCAGCAATCATTTTTAATTCTTTATTATTAATCAATTCATCTGAAAATTCAGGATCTATTCCTACACGTGTATCATATATTTTTACAGCACCGTATATTTTTCGTATTTTTTGATGTGGAAATCCTAAACTACATGCACTATACGGTAATGTATTACTACTAGTAACATATGGATAGTTTCCGTGATCAATATCTAACCAAAAACCTTGAGCTCCTTCACATAATATTTTTCCCTCTAAAACTTCGTCCCATATATATTCTTTGAGTTCGTGTTTGAAATCATTAACAGTTTTTCCTTTTCTAGCATATTTATCTGTATAACAAGGTCCAATTCCTCGGGCTGTTGTACCAATTTTATTTTTGTATTTTTCTTTATCTTCATAAATATGTTCATCACTTACAATATGTGCTTTTGAAGATATTTTTATCAAATTTGTATTAAATCCGTTATTTTTTAAATAGTTAATTTCATTCAAAAAAGATTTTATATTTACAACACATCCTGGTCCTATGATTGATTTTATTCCATGGAATACACCTGATGGTATTAAGTGTGTTGAATATTTTTTGTTATCTACATATATAGTGTGACCAGCATTATCACCTCCATTCCATCTACATACATAATCATAATTTTTTGTTAAATGTGAAACTATCTTTCCCTTACCTTCGTCACCCCATGCTAAACCAACACATATATCCACATATTCTACCATAATAATGAATATAAGTATATATTCATTATACTATTTTCATTTAAATATCTAAACTTATTGTGTTTTTTGCTGAATTATTTTTTTTACGATTTGATTTTTGCGGAATATTTGTATTTTGCAAATCTTTTAATGAAGTCACTGATATAACAGATTCATTTCCATTTGTATTAGAGGTTGCTTCTTCTGCTTCTTTACGTATATCTACTGTTCTTGTTTTAAGACCGGCAAGAATATCATCTACATCACTATTTTGTGGTCCTCTCATTTCTGGACGTTTTTTTACTTGTTGGATTTCATTTGCGTCTGCCATTCCTTTATTTATTTCAATACCTTGTTCTTGAAACATTGTTCCACGACTTGCTGCAATATCAGGACGATTTCCAGGTGCATCAGTATATGTCATTCCAGGTCTTGTTGGAGGAGGTTGTTCTTTTGTTCGAATTGGTGCTGGAGGAGGAGGACCTCGTGGCTTATTTTCTTGTTCTTTCATCATAGTGTTAGCAAACTCAAAACCAGGTGATTGTTGACTCATATTGTTTACGGTAGCTTCAGTAAACGCTTTCATTAATTCTGGATTTTGACGAATAACATCATTGAAAGCAGGTGTTGCACTTGACAAGGCTTTATTTGAAAAGTTTAATACTGCTGCACTAAATCCTAGACGGAGCAATAAGGAAAGTTCTGGAGCCATTTTACCACCTTTGTATTTTTCATGCAATTCAGCAAAAATCTCGTCATAACTATCAATATCTTCACTAATTTGCTCACCCCAACCATCTAAATTTAAATCAAATGGATTAAATGCCGCATTTGCATATTCAACGGAATTTACAAATGTCATAAACCACCATCCTTGTAATTTAATAGAATCCTTTTTTCTTTTTTCTTCCATAATAGTCTCATATTCATCTTCAATCTCTTCAAAAGAACTATCTATATTGAGAGAACTGCTTTCTTTTGTATGTCCTTTTTCATACCATTCGTCCATTTTTTTAAGCATCATTCTTTTTTTTCTTCTTTTCTCTCGATCACTCATATTTGAAGTATAATTAACAGAAGGAACCTCGTTCATTTTTGCAAATCCATCCCATGTTTTGGTACTACCAACACTTTCCCTCGTTGCATTCCCTAAATTTGAATCTGATTCTTGAATTTCAATATTGATAGTTTCTGGTTCATTGGTTTCATCTACCTTTGTAAACCCTCCTAAACCAAATAAATTACTGGCCATACCACTTATTGTTTTACTTCCGTCTTCTCCACTTCTACTAGTAGTTTGGGATAGATTGTTTAATTCACTTTCCAAATCATCTAAATCCCCTAAATCAACCTTAGCCGATTCAGATGTTTTTTTTTTATCATTCATAAGTAGTTCAATCCCATCTCCAAAATTTACACTAGGACCAGTATTACTCTGATCGTTAATTTTAATAGATACCGGGTCTATATCATTTTCTCCAATGTCAATAATATCCATTATTTTATGTATTTATACAATTTTTATTTTTAAATCATCCGCATATAATATTATATTTTGTTGTTTAAAAAACCAAAGGCCTTGTAAAAAGCAATCAGCTAAATCATCTTTTTTTTTTGTATTCATTTTCTCTTTCCAATTCTCAAAATAATTATTTTTTTCTATTATTTCTTTGGTAAAGAAAATACCATCTTTTTTATGTTCTTTGTAATTTGGATTAGTAGAATTATTATTTTTTACTTCTATTTCCTTTTTGCTATTATTTTTATCTTCAAATTGTTTTAATTTATTTGCAGAAGACACAAAATGTATATTAACATTTTCGTATTTCATAATAAAATATTGAGCTAACATTCCCTGTATTGTTTTCATTCTACTAGCCAGTGGTGATAATTGATTTTCAATAACAACATGTTGTATATCATCAAAAACAAATTTATCTAATTCTGCTTTCATATTTTTACCTATGTCTATTAGATCAACATCACCTGCCTTTTTTTTTGTATTGACTATTTGTTCTAAACATTTACTTTCGTAGTGATTGTTTATTCTTTTTACATAGTCATCTTTTTTCCACTTTTCTTGATTGTTCTCGAATAGAAATAAACTATGGGCGATCGTGATAATTTTATCTAGTTTTTGTTTTTTTAAATATGATAGCTTGGTTTCTTTTGTTGGAATTAAAAATGGAGAACTTTTCGCATGTTTTTCACAAAAAAAATCATTATTTTTCATAAATTTTGCTTTCCTAGTACAACAAGTAGGAGCAGATTTTTTCGTTTTTGGATTATTTAATTGATTACAATTATATGTTTTGTCATTGCCTAATTCAATTAGATTTAATACATCCCATTGAACTATATTTATGTTATTGTTTTTTTTATCTAATTCTAAACAACACATTGCCATATTTCGTATTCCAATATCAAAACTTAATAATTTCATATGTAAATTAAAATATTATTTATATTTATGTTCTCTAACTACAAAAATATAATTATATTTTATTATATCAAAATGTTATACATTTTTATATTTTTGTTTTGTTTCTTACAAAAAACTGATTCTTTCTTTAGGAATACTCGGATTATTAAAAATAAGTCATTATTAATGTTGAATAATGACAAACAATATACTTATGCAAAAGAATATTATGATTTTTACAACAAATATAAGGTTAAATCAAATGCTCTTCAATCTTCTTTTTTGGTGAATTACGAAGAATTCGCTGAAAAGCATAAACAAAACTATATTATTTTTGAAAATAATTACAACTTAATTAAAAGTACAAAAAATGATTTATCTGGAGGAAATAGTTCCTTTACAGTTGAATTAAATAAATATGCGGATTTAATTAACTTTAATGAGAATAATGCTGATGATCTAAATTATAAATTGTCTAGTACAGATAATATTGTGAAAACATTTGATTTTCATTTATTTTTCAAAAATTTACTTCGGCCTTTAAATATTTTGAAAAAAAAAAACGAGAATATCCGGGTAAATTGGAATAATACTGAATATTTAAGTCCAGTGAAAGATCAAGGGCAATGTGGTTCATGTTATGCATTTTCTACCACAAATGTATTGGAAACATTTATGAGAATAAATAATTATACAGTAGATAGATTGTCTGAACAGCAAATAGTGGATTGTTCACCAAACGATTATGGGTGTGAAGGAGGATTTATGCATACTTCACTTGACTATATTATTGATAATAAAGGTTTATTAACAAACGATAATTATAAATATATGGGAATAACACAAAATTGTACAACTTCTAAAACTGATCAAAATGTAGTTGGATCTAATATAACTGAGTATCAATTTGTAATTCCTTCATCAGTACAAGATTTAAAGGATTGCGTTATGAAAACACCTATAGCCATTGCAGTAGACGCAAATAATGTATATTTTCGATTTTATAAAAAAGGTGTTATTGATGTACCTTTACAACAAAATAATGTATTAAATCATGCTGTAGTATTAGTAGGTTTTGATTATGATGAAGATGGTATGTATTGGATTATTCAAAATTCTTGGGGAAAAGACTGGGGAGACAACGGTTTTTGTAAAATAAGAGCACAAGAAGGAAACGGTGTATTATTATGTCAAAAATATGGTGTATATCCAGTAAAGTAATATGGTGGTTATAAAAATTGACAAATTTTTAATTATAATTTATTAATCATAAAAGTTAATATGTTACTTAATGATAATCAGAACCAAACTTTCCATAGGATTTTTGCTAAAAAATTACTACATGAATGGTTAGTAGATAAAGAAGATACAAAATGGGATGGAGATGGTTACCTTTTAGACTTTACATTAATTGAAAAACTCAGTAATAATGGTAGATCAGTGGATATTGTTAGTTATAACAATTGTTATCTTATTCCTGAATTGTTTGGATATGGTTTTAATCCAAGTCCGGATACATGCATATCTAATGGCGATGAACCAATAATGATTGCAGATATTGCCAAGGTATATAAAGGTACTTTAAGAGAAATATTTATAGTTTATGATAAATCTTTAGACTCTAACATAAACGATGAATTAATGAAATTTATATACCTTAATGAATATGCAAAGGGGAATATGAAATTTGCAAAGAGATGTATAGCATTATACGCAATATCAGAAAAATTAATTTTAAAACAAACAAAAAAGCCAACAAATATATATGATTTATGTCGTAAAATTAATATTAAAAAATACAAAGAATCTAATCAAGATGTTGATGTCAATTATGTATGAAATAGTTTGGGATGTAAAAGATTATAAAAAATAATGATTTTTAATATTTCATCAAAAATAAAATATTAAAATATTTATTCAAAGTGTACTTATTTTTTATTTTCAGGTTTTGGTTTGAACCTATCTTGTAACAATTGGTCTTGTGTAATTACAGGAGATACTTGTCTTGCTTGTAATTCTTCGCGAGATAAATAATTAGCTTTTAAATCACTTAAACTATGTCCTAATGGTTTGGAGCCATCTAAAGTAGAAGAATATAAATGAGGACTATTCACCTTATATGTAATTTTGTTTGATTGAATACTTACTAAATCAGTAGGTTTAAAATTATAACCAGTATCATTACTTGAGGCCAACATATTACTGTGCATAACAGATTCAGCATTTTTAGTTAAGTATTCGCGGTATTCCCAGTTAGAGCGAATATTGTTATCTTCTAATATTTTTTTATTTTCGGTAGAATGTGGTTGCCAAGAAGCAGTAATTGCTCTACCATCGTGCATTAATGGAGGAGCAGAAGGATATTTATTATTTGTTTGATATCCTCTTTGAGAAGGATCAAGACCTTCAATTATATTTTTTTCAAAAGTAGAAGCAAATTTTTGTAGACTAGATGGTAACATTATAATATAAATTTATATTATAATCTGAGAATAGTTTTTCAAAAAATTATGCATTAGACTCTAATAATTCAATTAAATCATTTTTCTTTAATTTACTCGTTTCAGTAGTTAATCCCTTTTCAATAACTAATGCTTTTAATGCAGGAACGGTCATTTTTTTATATAAATCTTTATTTGTTGATTCGGAGTCATCTAACTCAATTTCTTCTAAATTATTTACCTCTTCTAATTTACTTACCTTAATACTATCAATTTCATCTTTATTCAAGTTAACTTCTTCTAGATCATCGTCTTCAGTTTCATCTTGAGTTTCAATAACAGCATCTTGATTGTCACTTATTTCATCTAAAGAATTGTCTATTTCAACGGAGACAGTTTTCACTTTTTCTTCTTCTGTTTCCTCACTGTCATCTTCATCACTAGTATCATTCTCACTTTCATCTTCATCACTACTATCACTTTCGCTTTCATCTTCGTAATCAGAATCATCTTCATCTAAAGACATTGTTCTAGTTCTATTTAAAGAAACTCCATTGACATCATCATCAATAGTATTTAATTCTGGAAGATCGTCATCGTCATCTAATTTTACATTAATTTTTTCTTGATTATATGAGTTTTGCATTGTAGAACTAACTACAGAGTATTTTTTCATTTCCGTAATTTCTTGTACAATATTGTTTAAAATTTCAAACATAGTTTCGTTGTTTTGTTCAAGCTTACTTAATCTTTGTTTAAAATGATAAATCAACATCAACAAGAGAATACAACTTATACCAAGTGTAATAAAAAAGAAAGATTCTAGCATTAGAAATTTCATTACTGTATAATCCCAATTTATAAATTATAAGTAAACGAATGTCTAAATTATTTTAAAATTTAATTAATTATTCATTCCATACGAAAAAATAAACATAAAGTATATATAATATGAATCAATCATTTGAAAAATCAAATAGTCCTATATCAAGAGAAGAAACAAACACAAGTTTTCTTAATGGTTTTAATCTTGGTACATTTAGTGGTAAAAATTTATTAATTGTCATTTTAACAATATTATTAATTTTTTCATTTTTAGGAATAAACCTACTGGTAAATTTAGGAAATTTTTTACAATCCATTGTTGTAATATTGACCCCTTTATTAACACAAATATTGTCTATTTTTGGGTACACTGCAGGAACTATTTTAGATAAAACAGAAGATGTAGCAACTTCTGTAGCAAAAACAGGTATTGATATTGCAGGCGGTACAGTACAAAGTGTTGCTGATTTATTAAAAAAAGGAAGTATCAGTAATGTAGATAGCACTGCTGTATTAGAACTTGATAAATCATTAAGCGGTGGTTTTGATAGAGAATTAAACGAAAAGAAAGTAAAACAACCTGAGTTTAAATACAATGAACCTAAACCAGATAGCAGCACACATTCTATTCAAAAACCAATTACTTCTGATAAAAGTGTTTGGTGTCTTGTAGGAGAATATCAAGGTAAAAGAGGGTGTGTAGAAGTAGATGATGCAAATAAATGCTTATCAGGACAAGTATTCCCCAATAAACAAATGTGTTTACATCCTACTAAAACCGTATATATGCACAGTCATGCAGCATAAAAAATAATATAATCATTTTATATTATTTTTAATCATCTATCTTAATTTTTTCTTTCTTATTATCATAATCTTTTTTCAAACTAGCAATAACAGATACGTATGGATCGTTTAATTCAAAACGAACACCTATTACCACAGCCAAAAACTTTTCTTCTTCTTTAATGCTTCCAAAATAGTTATCTGAAATATGATGATCTCGAGCAATAAATACATTAATAGGAATATTACCATTTTCATCTTTTACTTGTCCATGTATACCCGCTTTTGTTATAGTTTTAGCAATACATTCTATTGTATAACCTTCTACAGGATAACATATCTCACATTCATAAGTAACTTGAAAATCTATCATTTCATTATTTACGTTACCAGAGGTATATGTTAATACGCTTACTGAATCAGGTTTAATGTATCCCTCGGGTATGCATCTTCCTTCAATATTATTTTGAATTTTTTTTTCTAAATTTTGTTTAATACTTTTACCAACTTCCAATATTGATAAAGATATTTTATTATTTAAAATAGATGGTATATAAGGACCATGAATAGTTTCCATCTTATAATAATAGTATATTAAAAATTTATTTACATCAATTTTTAGTTAATATATTTAATTTATTACAATTTTACAATATTATTTGCTAATGATTGTATTGAATCTAAGAACCAGTATTTTTCATTTTCTGATTCATTGTAAAATCTCATAATACATTCTAAAAATATACAAAGACCAGGTTTTAACATATTATCAAATTCTTCTGCATCATATTCTGGCCAATTTTCTATATTATATGGATTTTCTTTTAAGATAGGTTCAATTCTATGCAATATATCTACTTTTCCCAAAGAATTACAAGAAACACCTGTATTATTTTTTGCCTTTTTAAAATTTTTGATTTTAAACACTCTTTCTCTTTTTGATTGATGAATAAAACCAATAATATTATTTAAATTTTCTTTTTTGATAGGATATTTTTTAACTATTTCATTAGAAAATAGTTGTAATTCAGTAGGTTTTGCTAATCTCCAGGTTTCTTCATTTTCATCAAAAATATGAATTACACTTTCGTTTGATGGTAATATAATACCTTTCTTTTTTCCATTAAGAATGTGATTATTATAATAATTAAATATTAAATGAAAATAAGGTATACTTTCTTTATCAACATCTTTTTTGTAAATCTCATTGATGATTAATAATTGATCATTTATATTTAAACATTCCAAGAAATGATATACAAAATACTTTTCTAACTGTTTTTCCGAAATAAAATATTTTTTATTTAATATTTCATATATTAGTCCAGCATTTTTGTACCAAGCAGAAGTAGAATCTAATTCTGAAGTACTTGAATTATGTTTTTTTCGAACAATTGCTAATTTTCTTTTATTAATTTTATCTAAACTTCCCATTTCTTCTTCCATTTTATTTTTTGCTTCTTTTTCGAAAAATACAAGATCTAAATTTATTTTTAATTTTTCAAATAAAATAACTGTTTTATCTACTTCTGCTTTATTAACTTTTTTACTTTGTACAATTTTCTTTACGCTTTCTTTCTTTAATGGTAATTCCATATCCAAAGAATAATATTTTTGATCTATTGGAATATCTCTGTCATATAAAGAAATATTTTCATCATTAATTTCCATAGGTTGAAATAAATAATATTTATTTTTATTAATAAGTTTTCCGTTTGAACCATGTTTATTTGTCAAAAAATCATTTTTTTCGTTAATTAGTTTTGTTAAAGCATAATCAATGTGTTCTACTGGATATTCTTTATGTTGCAATATAGATTGTATTAATTCATTACGTTCATAAAAGTTTTTCTCTTTAAATAATTCTCTGATTCGTTTAACAATAATAGGAAAATTAATTTTTGCAAATTCTTCGTGATAATTGCTTTTAATTATTTTATTTTCATCTATACTCTCATTTGGTTTGCATATAAAATTACAATTATCCATGTAATCACATAACGCTGTATATGGCTTATCGCCTATTTGATATGATATTATTTCATTTGGTTTACTAGATAATTTTATTTCTACTTTTTGACCTTGTGATGATTCGTTTAACTTTTCCAACGACAAATTTGTTTGACCTATATTTAATAAGCAATCTACTGCGGTTTCTTTCATAAGTCGTGTAACATTGCCAATTAATTTAGCTTTATTTTCTGCGTATCTGTATGTGTATAGATCAACTGCTTCTTTATCATCCTTTAATTTTGTACTATGTAAATATATTTCTACATTTCTTTCTTCAAAAGGAACAGCACAATGACTTAAATTACGTACAGTTCTACCAATAATTTGTTCTATTCTACTTAAATTATACCAAGGTTCCATGATATGTATTTGGCGAACATTTTTAAAGTCTAAACCTTCTGCTGCAGCCTTGGTTATTAATATAACTTTTACTCTTTCGCCATGAACATTAGAAGAAGCATTAATTTCTTTGAGGTCTAAACTATTATTGGGTGAAAAATATTTATCTCCTGTAATCATCACATATTTTGCACTTTTAAATGAATCTCCTTTGTATTGTGATTTTTTTTGCATAGTAATTGAATCAATTGCTTCAGATGGGGGATTATTAAATAAAGACTTTGTATGACTTGCAATACCATATCTGCTAAAACCCATTTCTTCTAAGGCCAAAGCCATAGGTACTACACCACTATCAATATATTGAGAATATATCATAATTGTTCCTTTTGACTTTTTTATTGTTTCACAAATATTATATATTTTTTGACTATACGTTTTAATTTTATCTAAGGAAAAAATAGGGCCATACTTTTCTAATATTTCAGGTTTATATTCAAAATCATAACGAAGCAAATATGGAGAATTTTTAATCTTTTGATTCATTACATTTTTTAATCCAGAAGATCCAATTAAATTATCTATATTCATATTATCGCTAGGATAAGTTATATTTAAACTTTGAATAGGAGCAGATAATAGATTATAACCAAAAGAATCTAATTCTTCAAAAGCTTGATTATTATTGATATCGAGTTTATCTTGCGTATTATCCATAATTTTATTGTAAACCTTACTTTGATATTCTCCAATTTCATTAATGTATACAGGAACAAACTGTATTGGTTTGTCAATCTCTTTGTTATTCATTTGATATTTTGGATATTGAAAAGTATCTAATGATTTACTATTGTCAAACATGCTTGGATAAATGCGAAATGGAAAAGTGTATGGGTTTTCTCCTCGTACATAAGAAACATAACCTGTTAATTTTCTTTGTAGTAAATCTTTTCCACTTTCAGAACTAGTACCATCTTTGTTTTGTTTTGAATCGACAAAATTTCCATCTTTATCAAATACTTCTTCTTCCTTAATTAAACCTTTTTTATCAACACTATTTAACAAGTTAGTTAACCATACAATTTCTTTATAACTATTGTACATTGGTGTTGCAGACAACAATAACAATCTTAAATTATCTGCATATTTACATAATTTAATCAAAGCAGAAGAAGTCTTTTTATTTTTTTTATTACTCTGAATTGCTGATATATTATGAACTTCATCAACTATAATTAAACGGTTATTAAAATATTTTTTAACATTCTCAATTTCTCTTTCTTTCTTTTCATTTTCTTCTAACTCTAATGATTCGTCTACCATAGTTTTTCTTTGGATATAACTAGCAAATTCAACGTACCCAACAAACAAATAGTGTTTTTGAATTAATGTATTAATTTGAGAAACAACTTTCGTTTTTGGTGCATCTTTCATTTGATTTGCGTTTATTTCTTCTAAAAAATTATTTCCTACACATGTATTTGCTATCCAACTTGAGCCTTCTTGTCGTAATTTTCTTTCATCAAATAATTGATTTTTAAAATTGGCCTGTACGTTTGGTGAAGCTACAATAATAATTTTTTCTGAAGAACCAATATTTTTATAATATTGTCGCATTTCTTCTGCAATTCCAATAGCAGAACAAGTTTTACCTGTTCCTAAACCATGATATAATAATAAACTATTATATGGAGTTTGCATAGATAGAAAATTTTTTACAAACAATTGATGCGGCATCAACTCAAAATCGGAATTACACATTTTTTCAGATTGTGTTTTTACGTCATATATTTTGCCGTCATATTGTGTGTCAAAAAACTCTTTTCTTTTTGCAATCTTTATATTGAAATTGGGATCATCGAGTTCTGGATAAAGAAACTCATCGTAAATATTTGTACTTTTTAAAAAATCATAATGTTCTTTTTCTGCTTTCTTAATAAATTTATTTTTCTGTATATCATCTATATCTCCAGGATATATACCTAATTTTTCTTGAAGTTTGTCTATTTCTTCAATCTCAGTGTTTGTTAATTTATTAATTTCATCTTTCTTTTTTTCAACTTCACCAAGGTTTAATAAAGAATTTATATTAAAATTAGATGAAGCGTTGTTACTTTGAGTAGAAGTATTTTTACTATCACCATTATCATCTTTATTTCCTTCTATTTTGCTATCTTTACTCTCGTTTGTTTCTAATTCTTCTATTTCTGCTGGTAAATCCTGTTTATTTTTTTTTTCTAATTTATCCTGTAACATAATGTAACGAATAATTTTTTCATCTCTAGTCGTGTCACCACTTGTTTTTGAAATAATTGGATCACTACCTAATTGAGATATTATACCTTCATTCATACTGCTAAGTTCTTGTTTTGTATATTTGCTATGATCCTTGTAGATTAGCATAAAATCATCTATTTTTTCTTGTATTAAATCCATATTCCATTTTGCATGTCTTTTCTCAGGTGCATTTAATTCAACATCTTTATTTTCATATTTCAATATTAAAACAGAAATAACACAAAGACCCTTTTCATTTTTTTTATGTTTTATACATCTATAACCAATAGGACAATCAGCCAACTTCTCTCCGTTTTCATTAATTCCACACTCTTGTTGATCTGTGCCACCTAACGTAATTTTATTTTTTTTCGTATATTTTTTTTTGTTCTTACTTTTTCCATTTGCATTATTTTTAATATTTCTTTTAGTATTCATATGTATAGAATTATTGTATATATTCTATACATATATTTCTTTAATTTACATGTCATTAAAAAATAATAATTGAAAATTCTTTATTGTTTCGTTTATATTGGTCAATAAACGTTTTTTTTCTAAATTATAGATGCGAATTTTGTCAATACATTCTTCAAAACCAAACCATTCCATTTTTCCAACTTCTGATTTCTGATATTTATGCGTTTGTAAAGTATCATTCATTTTCATATACGCCAAATAATATTTATGTTTATATGATTTGTAATTTGAGCCAGTAAATATTTCTTCAAATGGATAAATATTTTTAACGTTAAACAAATTTTTCTTTGTATATCCAGTTTCTTCACAAAATTCTCTTATTGCACATTCATAATCTTTTTCTTGGTAATTTCTTCTACCTTTTGGAAAGCCCCATTCTGGTTCATTCCAACATACTATGTTGTTACATTCCTCGATTATAGATTTTAAATTATAATTATAATTTTTAAAATGAATGCCTTCTCGTAACTGATAAAATTTCTCTTTAGAATAGTTTTCTTCATTCTTATATTGACTAGATAACGTACTCTTACCCCATAATTTACACCACAATTCATCAAAACTTAATGTAGTTAAAAGTTTTCTTTCTTCAACTGTCATTTGGTAAATCATATTTTTAATGTATTCTTTATTTTGTAGCGAATACTTACCTCTCATAAAATCGATAAAACCTAATGTATCCTTTCTACGTATCATTAAAAATTCTAATTTACCATTATTAAACCGAAATGCTATTACACCTAAACTGGTTATAGGCAATTTACATTGGTTATATAGATGTCCTTTTTTGCCACAATTATTGCAATATAATTCATTCATTTATTTATAAATACGTTAATATTTATTAATCAAATATCTTTATATAATTATAATAAATAACCTATGAAATTTGATCCAAATGTATGGGGTCCTCATTATTGGTTTTTTTTACATACTATAGCAGAATCATATCCTTTGCACCCAAATGACGTTACAAAAAAAAAATATTACGATCTTATTCAAAATTTACCTTTATTTATACCAAATGATGAAATTGGTAATTTTTTTAGTCAACTTTTAGATAAATATCCTGTATCACCATATTTGGTAAATAGAGATTCATTTGTAAAATGGATGCATTTCATACACAATAAAATTAATGTGCGTATTGGTAAACCCGAAATATCTTTACCAATGGCACTAGAATTATATAGAAATGAATATAAGCCAAAACCTGTTTATTTAGCAGAAAAATTAAATTTAAAAAAACATTATATAATACTTGTTTTAATATTACTTATACTTTTTTGCATATATCTATGGTATGAATAGTATTAATTTCTCACAATATGTTAATTATGAGAATAGAGATTATCATATTTTTAATAGCTGCTTTTGTAATGGCAAATATTTATACAGATGGTAAATACCTTAAAACTTTATATTCATACAAAAAATATTATCAAATGGCTGGTGTTGCTTTTGCAGCATTGATGTTATATGTTTTAATAAAAAAAACTCCTATGCGTGCCGAGCAAATAGTGTCTGCTTCAAATGATTATTTAAAATACTTACCTATAGATAGAAACACATCAAATATTATTAGCCCTATTTTAGATTTTACATCCAAACAACATTTTTCCCAACAAAACAGTCAACAATATAATTATCCCATAGTATCAATGCAAGAACAAGCAGCAAAACAAAGATTAATGAGATCAGGTACAAAAGGTACAAAAAGATCTGTAAGTGAAACAAAGAAGAAGTTTGTTGCATCTAGACAAACATGGAGATGTGCTGATTGTCAAAATCAATTAAATGCTTGGTTTGAAGTTGATCATAAGGTACGGTTAGATCATGGCGGATCAAACCATGTTGACAATTTAGAAGCGTTATGTAGAGAATGTCATGGAAAAAAAACAGCAATGGAAAATTTGTAATGTATAACTATTTATCAAATCATTTTATTGATAAAATAAAATGGTTTATTTTAGACATTTTTATTAGAAAAAAATAACAATATATAGTAAAATGACAGACATTGTAAATAATTTACAATCAGAAACAAATGTTCCTCTATATTCAAATATCATATTGTTTTTAATTTTATCTATGGTATTTATTCAAGAAAATAAAAAGATAGATGAAAAAGATCCATATAGAAAGGAATGGAAGGATAATACTAGGTATACTATTGTTATTATCTCGATTTTATTAGTATGTTTATATTTATATGCTCATATAGGAAATAATAGTTTATTATTAACACATGAATATCAATATCATATTACGTTAGGAGTTTTATTCTTTGTATATGTTGGTATTTACATTTCTCAGTATGAAACAGCAGCATATTCAATGTTTATTTTAAGTATTTTAATTGGTTTAGTTGCTTTGGCTATATTGTTTAATGTCTTTATAAATTTCTTTAAATCTTTAAAAGGAATTACAGGTTTATTAGCAAATGTAATTTTTTTCTTACCTTGCTTAATTTCAGATTTTATTGGTTATATAACAAATGAATATAAGACGACTCCCGGTAAAGTATTAACATTGTTTGGTATTGAATTAGTTTTACTTTTATTATATTTTTATTTACCTGATCTGTTAAGTAAAATTTCTTTAAAAGATGGTGTTCCAGTATTGGAAAAATATGTATATTTAAGCGAGGAAAATATAATACCATTGGAAGATAATATTATTGCAAAATCAAGTCATATAAAAACATTTGCACAAGGTGAAGAGCAAGTAAGTCGTGAATATAGTTTTTCTATGTGGATATTTTTAAATCAACACTCCACAAGTGTGGGTTCTTACAACAAAGAAACAAATATATTTGATTTTGGTAATGGTAAACCAAAAGTAACATACTATAATAGTGAAAATGAACCGAAAAATAAGGATGTATATCGAATATATTTTACTAATGAAGCAAATGATAAAAATTATTACGATTTACAAATTCCAAATCAGAAATGGAATCATATAGTATTCAATTATAAATCAAGACACGTAGATCTGTTTGTTAATGGAAAGTTATTACGAACATTCACCTTCAAAAATAAAATACCTTCTTATAATTTAGGAGATTTAGTAACTGTTGGTAGTACAAATGGATTAAGTGGTTCTATTGCAAACATTCGATATTATCAAAAAAACCTATCAAAACTACAAATAAATTCTATTTATAATACTTTAATGAATAAAAACCCACCCATAAATAATTTGTAAGTATTTATTATAAATGAATTATATTGTTATTATTTTAGGCGTTATTATAATTTTATTAATTTACATTCTTGTTCAATATGTAATGGCTACATCTACTGAGCTTACTGCAAAGGCCAATTTGAATGATGATATTTCTGCAGTAGCAATAACAAATGGTCCTACTAATACAAGTTATAGTTATGGTTTGTGGGTTTATGTTAATTCCTGGGATATGAGTAAACCAAAAACTATATTTAATAGGAGCAATAATATTAAATTGTATTTAGATCAAAACAGTCCTACTTTAAAATGCGATATACTTATGAGTGATGATACTATGAAAACTGTAGAAGTAACTGACAATTTCCCATTACAAAAGTGGGTACATATTATTATTAGTGTAGCAAATCAATATGTAGACTGTTATATTGATGGTAAATTGGTTAGATCAGGAAGAGCATATTTAGAAACAGACGAAAATATTAGTACACCCAAACAACCCCCTACAGTAGATACTCAAATGAAACTTGGCGGAACAAGCCGTTTTGATGCTTATGTTACAAAATTCAAACATTGGGATGAAGCGATAAGTCCAGAAATTGCATATTCAAATTATTTGCAAGGAAATGGTGAAGGAGTAAAGAACTTTTTATCTAATTATGGTTTAGACGTTTTGATTAAAAAAGATAATGTTGAACAAAGTAAATTTACATTATTTTAATTTTTCTAAAATCGTTTTATATTGATAGTATATAACGATTATGAATAATTTTCAACAACCAAATAATACAAACAGTATGCAGATTCCAGAATCTATTCAAAATACTGGTAATTCTGTTACAGATTCTGTGCAAGATTTCGCTGAATCAATGGGTGATTCTTTAAAAGGATTTTCAGATAGTGCTCAGGCATCAGTAGATTCCACAGCAGATGCATCAGATGATTTTCTTCAATCAAATACTTTGTTTGCTAAATTTGCATTTGTGATTTTAATTGTCATTGTATTCATAGTTTTGTTGAGTTTAGGTATTGTATTAATTCAATATTTCACATCTCCTTCTAAAAATCCTTACATAGTAAAAGGCATGACTGGTGGTAATGATAATTTAACAATAAGTCAAGATCCACAAAATAGTAATTCTGTTACTATACTTAGATCAAATAATGAAGATACTGGTATGGAATTTTCATGGTCTTTATGGTTATATATAGACGAACTAAACAGTGGAGTCAATTATCAAAAATTTCAACATATATTTCACAAAGGAAATGATACATTTAATATGGATGGTGTAGCAAATGTATCAAACGGACCGGGCCTTTATTTAAAGCAAATTGTTAGTTCAGATGAAGAAAAACCCAATACTGCTTCATTGTTTGTTGTTATGGATGCAAATAGTGGGGAAGAAACTGGAAGAATAGATAATCATGAAAATACATTGGAAATTGAAGACATTCCAATTAAGAAATGGGTTTCAGTAATATTAAGAATGAAAAATACCATATTAGAAGTATATATTAATGGTGTTGTATCTGCTCGATTACAATTTAAAAATGTTCCTTTACAAAACTATTATGATGTGCATATAGGAAAAAATGAAGGATTTAATGGAAAAATATCTAATTTACAATATCACAGCGAAGCACTATCTATCTTTAATATTAATAATTTAGTATCTTCTGGACCAGATTTAAGAACTTTTTCTTCAAAAATACCTTCATCAAAAAATTTTAATTACTTATCAAACCTATGGTATTCCGGTAAATTATATTAGACATTTATATATCTATATAATATAAATGTCCTCGTATACAAATAATAATAATACAAATAATAATGCAAATCAAGATACGGGAAATAGTAATGATTCATTGTCTACAACACAAAATGCATGTAATCAGCGAAGGATAAATATGCTTTTTAATATTCCTCCGGTTCGACTTGAAAAAGTAAGTCCGTACCCGGCATATACATCTGAACAATTAAATATGAGAAGAAAAGTTGAAATATTAAAGCATAATAGAAATTCTACAAAAGGTCGCAAATTAACAACTAAAGAAACTTATGCATTAATAAATAGAGGTAATTTTAGAAGTAATAGATTAAGTTGTCCTGAGGATAATTCTATTCCCTTGCCGACATCACGATCTGGTGTTCCTGGACCAATAATTAATTTGGTTGAAGATAATTCAGTACCTTTATATAATTATATAACAAATACTTTATCTTCTGCAGAGGAGTTTACAGAGCCAAAATACGAATGGTTAGTATATTTATTGACTAATATAACATGTCCTGAATCTTTATTAAACGTTACAAGAATAGCTTCTTTAATGATCAAAGAAAGCATAACTAATATGTTTACAACATATACTTATTCAACGCCAGTAATATATTATATTAGCGGTGAAAATATACCTATTGATACTAGTGGTGTTATAGTAACTGCTGAATTAAATAATTTAACTTCACAAATATATTATGGAGATAATTTAATTTTAGATAATTATACTCTTGTTACTTCTAATAAACAAACCTTTAATATTTCTTTGAAACCACCAACTACAGGAAATACATATGATTACCATGCAAAAATATTTGCAGGTTATTTAACATTTTCTAATATGTATTTATCAACAAACCCTGGTTTTGTCTATAATATTGGTTTATCATATAATGCAAGTAAACTAGTAGATTATACACAAGTAGATATAGCATCAGATGAAACAACAACAATTATTAATAATACTAGTTTTTCATTGATTGCGAACATAAATGATAATTATGTGATAGAATCGCCTTCTAATTGTGAAATTTTAGATACTCCTATTATAAAATCAACTGTACCTTATTTTAATGCTAATGAAAACTCTATTGGTAGAATTTCAAATCAATATGACAATACTAATATTATTAATCTTGATGTATTGGTTGTACCAAATGCGACAAATAATTATGGATTTGGAAATAAATACCATGTAGGCAATTCAATTAGTCCTGATATTTCATTTAATGTTGGTTACACATACAAATTTATACAATCAAATAGTTCAAATAGTGGTCATCCTTTACGATTTTCAACAACTCCTAATGGTATTCATTTTAATGGAACTGAATATACAACAAATGTTGCTGTCTCTGGAGATGCTGGTGAATTTGGTTCATATGTCAGTATTACAATTACAGAAGATACACCGTCTCCTTTATATTATTATTGTAAAAATCATAGTGGAATGGGTTCTGGACGTATTCCAGATCCAGAACCAGAGCCAGAACCAGAGCCAGAACCAGAGCCAGAACCTGAACCTGAAATTATAAAATATCCACCATTTAGCGGACCTCCTATTTTAAATAATAATGAACCAGAACCTGAGCCTGAACCTGAGCAAGAACCTCAGTCAGAATCAGAACCTGAACCTGAGGTGAGCATATAAATTTAAGACTATTAAATTCTTTGTTAATTTATTCATTATATACTAAATTTAATATTCAATAAATTTTGAATCATCTAGGTAATTTGATAATAAATAATAAAAATTATTTATTGTTAATATATATACATGTCGAATGAAGTTATTATAGATCAACCAGGATGGTATTTAATTTCCTCAACAACTACAAATCAAACTATTTCAGATACTGTTAATGCACTTAAGAAAAATACAAACGATTCTTTTACGTTATACGAAAAAGCATATTATTATAATCAACCATGGTCTCAAAATGATACCTTTTCAAATGAAAATTGGAATTTTATTTCTTCTACTGATACTATGAATCCAAATTTAGGTTATTGGATTTTAGTAGAAACATATATTTCTAGTCCAGAACCTGAACCTGAGCCGGAAAGTGAACCTGTCGCTGAGACTGAACCTGAG
>CEQT01024063.1_pt1 | contig 23109 bp, 16 predicted proteins | sample 530951 | NCBI WGS metagenome assembly CEQT01 (sample SAMEA2621132, study PRJEB7988) | marine metagenome | biome: marine biome (ENVO:00000447); feature: surface water layer (ENVO:00002042); material: "saline water (ENVO:00002010), including plankton (ENVO:xxxxxxxx)" | depth 5 m
CACAATGACGTGCTGGGTAACATCCATATCGCGTCGCGTACCGCCGATAAGTGCCAGGCTATTGTCGACAGCGTAAAGGAAAAGGGCAGCCTCAAGGTTGCCGGTGAATTGCAAGCCCACGCTCTGAATGCGCTCGATATCGAGGCGACCAAGGCGTTGATTGACAAGACACAGTCGCAACTGGTGATCAATGTCGGATCGGCTTTCATCAATATGTCGGTACTGCAGGCCTGCATCGAAACCGGTGCTGCCTACCTGGATACCGCCATTCACGAAGAGCCGGACAAGATCTGTGAAACTCCGCCGTGGTACGCCAACTACGAGTGGAAGCGCAAGGAACTCTGCGCAGAGAAGGGTATTACCGCTGTCCTGGGTGTGGGCTTTGACCCGGGCGTGGTGAACGCCTACGCCGCAGTTGCAGTCAACGAGTACTTCGATAGCGTCGAGGAAATCGACATCATCGATATCAACGCCGGTAGCCACGGTAAGTACTTCGCGACCAACTTTGACCCGGAAATCAACTTCCGCGAGTTCACCGGGCAGGTGTGGTCCTGGCAGAACAGCCAGTGGACCAGCAACAAGATGTTCGAGGTCAAGCGTACCGATGATCTGCCGGTCGTCGGCTCACAGACCAGCTACATGACTGGCCACGATGAAGTGCATTCGCTGTCGCAGAACCTGGGCGTGCCGAATGTGCGTTTCTGGATGGGCTTTGGCGAGCACTACATCAACGTGTTCACCGTGCTGAAAAACCTCGGCCTGCTGTCCGAGCAGCCGGTAACGACTGCCGAAGGTCTGGAAGTGATTCCGCTGAAAGTGGTCAAGGCCGTACTGCCTGATCCGTCTTCACTGGCGCCCGACTACGCCGGCAAGACCTGCATCGGTGATGTGGTCAAAGGCAAGAAGGACGGCAAGGACAAGGAAGTGTTCATCTACAACGTAGCGGATCACGCCGAAGCCTACGCCGAAGTCGGCAGCCAGGGTATTTCCTACACTGCCGGTGTGCCGCCGGTTGCCGCTGCCATCCTGATCGCCCAGGGCGCCTGGGATGCGGGCAAGATGGTCAATGTCGAAGAGCTGGACCCCAAGCCGTTCATCAATCTGCTGAACGAGATGGGCCTGCCTACCCGCATCAAGGATGAGCAGGGCGACCGCGCTCTGAGCTTCTGATCCGGTGAGGTAAATAAGAAGGCCAGCTGAAAAGCTGGCCTTTTTTCGTTACGGCGCGGTTTGCCCCCAGGGCGCGAGCAGCACCTCCAGCACGGTGCCGTCTGCATCACGGGCGTAGCCGACCAGTTCGTCGTTTCGGCTTGGGTCTTCGCTCATCTGCTGGTCAACGCGCTGGCCAGCGTCGTCGATGGTTTCCAGAAAGCCTTCGGGCGACAGGCTGCCGATTTCCAGCTTCACCGGGTTGTCGGTGTAGTTGCGCGGCGTGCCGTTGGTCCAGTTCATCAGTACCAGTGCCGAGCCACCGTAGCCCTGCAGAATGTACTCGTTGTACTGGCCGGGAATCGGCAGGAACAGCGACACCTTGAAGCCGAGTGTGTCGGCGTAAAACGCCTTGGCGGAGGCCAAGTCACTGACGCCGATACCGAAAGCGCCGAACCAGGACTCGGTGGCGGTGTTGTCGCCGACAATCTCGATCAGGTTGTTGTCCAGATCACGACCAAAGCCGACTACCGCGTTGCCTAGCGCAGGGCCTTGATCTACCGGCTCAACCAGAATCACGCCACCGGCATCACGGATCGACTGGGCAAAGGCACTCGGGTCGCGGGTATAGAACACCAGCTTGCCGGGGTTGCGGCTGTAGTTGCGAGCCTCACCGTCGGTAAAGCCCATCAGCACAACCTGCGAGCCCTTGTTGTCAGCAGAGCGCAGCACGGCCTCGTCGCGGTTGTCGCGGGTGCGGCGTGTCACCTCCTGCATGCCCAGCGCCTCTTGGTAAAAGCTGACGGAGGCCTCCAGGTCGGCAACGCCAATGGCGGCGGCAGCCAGGTAGGGGCGAATGGAGCGGCGCAGTTCAAGTACGGTGCCGTCGGCATCTTCGGCGTAGCCAACCAGGGCGCCGTTCAGGTCCGCATCGGTGCTGGGCGCAGGCGCCTGGTTTACCGGCAGGTTGGCGTCTTCAATGTCGTCGGCGAGCAGCGCGGGATCGGCGCTGGCCAGCTCAAGCTTGATCGGGTTGTCCTGGTAGTCGTAGGGCGCGCCGTTGGTCCAGTGCATCAGCACCAGGGCCGAGCTGCCGGGTACCGGCGAGGTCAGGATGTACTCGTCGTACTGGCCGGGAATGGAGAGAAACTGGTCCTCTTCAAAGCCAAAGGTGTCGACGTAAAAGTCGCGCGCCGCTTCCAGATCGGATACGCCGATACCGATGGCGCTCAGATACGAGTGGGTAGCATCGCCGGCGCCAACGATCTCGATCAGGTTGTTGTCCTGGTCACGACCAAAGCCAACAACCACGTTGCCAACGCTGGGTTGCGGGGCCGGCGGCACGACGATGCGGCCGCCTGCGGTTGCAAATGCGGTGGCGAAAGCGGCCGGATCCTTGACGTAAAACGCCAGCTTGCCGGGGTTCTGTTGCACGTTGCGGCCGACGCCGTCGGTGAACTGCATCAACACCACCAGCGAGCCGCGCTTGTCGGCCGACTCCATGACGACTTCGATGCGGTTGTCACGTGTCAGGCGCTGGCGCTCGGTCATGCCCAGGCCGTCGCGATAAAGGGCAACAGCCGCATCGAGATCGGACACGCCGATACCAATGGCTTGCAGGTAGGCCGGGTTTGCCCTCGTGGCTGTGGGCTCGGTGGGGGCGGGTGCGCTATCGCTACCGCCGCCGCTGGACAGGCAGCCGCTGATAAGGGCGAAAAGCGCGCAGGTAAATGCGGCGCGAAGGTACTGCTGGAACATGCCGGACTCCTTCATTTTTGTTGTCGGTCGGCTGGATCGGGTTGCTGCAGGTGGTGGCCACCACTGCGCCCCTGGCAGGCGCGTGATGGCCAACGACGGCATGATGAATGAATGTTCGTTCTATTTTCAAGTGGTATTCATCGTCAACATGGCCCTTTATCCGTCCCGCGTGCTGGCGCAGCGGATGGGGTATGATCCGGCAACGCCATCTCGGCCCGAACAAACACAGGTAGTGCTTCATGAACGCCCCCGCATCCCTTGAAAACCTTGTCGAACGTCTGGCTGGCGTTGGCGACGTCGAGTGTGTCACCCCTGACCTGAACGGTATTCCCCGTGGCAAGGTGATGACCGGCGAAGGCTTTCTGGCGGATCGCCGGCTGCAGCTGGCGCGTGGCGTGCTGCTGCAGTGCGTGATGGGCGGTTACCCGGAGGCGCAGTATTACGGCAGCGACGACGGTGATCTGGTGCTGCGCCCGGTGCTGGATCAGGTGCATGTGTTGCCCTGGATCGAGCGGCCACGTGCTCTGGCGATCTGCGAGGCGGTGGAGCTGGACGGTCAGCTGTCCGGCCTGTCGACCCGCGCGCTACTGAGTCGGATCGTTGAGCGCTATGCAGAGCGTGGCTGGGCGCCGGTGGTGGCGACTGAGCTGGAGTTCTTCCTGTTCGAGCCGAACCGTGACGACACTCAGCCGTTCCAGCCGCCGGTGGGGCTGGATGGTCGCCGCGAGGCGGGTTACGGCGCCTTCAGCGTCAGCACCAGCAGCGGGCTGCGGCCGTTCTTTGATGAGCTGACCGACACCATGGCGGCGTTGGGTATCCCGCGTGACACCTTTATGCACGAGATGGGTGTCAGCCAGTACGAGATCAACTTTGTGCACGGCGATCCGCTGCTGATTGCCGACCAGACCTTCCTGTTCAAACATGCCTTGCATGAGGTCGCTTTCAAGCACGGCCTGATCGCCGTGTGCATGGCCAAGCCGCTGGCGCGGGTGCCCGGCTGCTCGATGCATATTCACCAGAGCGTGGTGGAGCAGGGGAGCGGCAACAATATCTTTACCGATGCGGCGACTGGCGAGGCGACGGCGAATTTCGAGCACTTTATTGGCGGCCTGCAGCAGTGCATGGGCGAGCTGACGCTGCTGATGGCGCCCTACGTCAATTCCTACCAGCGCTTCTGCCACGCCTACGCCTCGCCCAACAACCTGTGTTGGTCGCACGACAACCGCTCGGCTGGCCTGCGTATTCCGGCTAGCGGCCCGGAAGCGCGGCGGGTTGAAAATCGCCTGCCCGGCGCCGACGCCAACCCCTATCTGAGTGTCGCAGCGTCGCTCGCCGCCGGTCTGTACGGTATCGACAACCAGTGTCAGCCCTCGGCACCGGCGCAGGGCGAGTTCGAGGCGCCGGATGAGCTGACCCTGCCCGGCACGCTGCACGATGCCATTCTGCGGCTGGATCGCAGTGAGCTGGCGCGCGAGCTGTTCGGCGCCGAGTTTGTCGACGGCTTCCTGGCCAGCAAGCGAATGGAACTGCAGAGCTATATGGATGAAATTACGCCGTGGGAGAGGCGGTTTCTGGGCAGCCAAGTTTAGGAGAGCAGCTGCGACCGCGCTTGTCGCTGCCCGGTGATAGACTGCGGTCTCTTCACCTATCAGGAGCTTCCATGCAGGACGCCAACAGCCTCGCCCCCGGTTTGATGATCATCCACGGCAACCGCCTGGAGACCCTGCGCGAGCTGGCGGTGGACTGGATGCGGGCGCACCCGCTGGCGCCGCTGGAGAACGAAGTCATCCTAGTGCAGAGCAACGGCATTGCTCAATGGTTGCAGATGGCGTTGGCGGCAGACCCTGCGCAGGGCGGCTGCGGCATCGCGGCGGCGCTGGATGTGCAGTTGCCGGCGCGTTTTCTCTGGGACAGCTACCGCGGCGTGCTGGGCCGCGACAGCGTGCCCGAGCAATCCCCGCTGGATAAACTGCCGCTGACCTGGCGGCTGATGCGCTTGTTGCCCGCGCTGCAAGACCAGCCTGATTTCGCGCCACTCAAACGCTTTCTTGCCGATGACCACGACTGCCGCAAGCGCTATCAACTGGCGGTGCGGCTGGCCGATCTGTTCGACCAGTATCAGGTCTACCGCGCCGACTGGCTGAACGACTGGGCCGCCGGGCGCGACCATATCGGCCTGGCGCGCACCGGCCCGCGACCGCTGGATGACGAGGAACGCTGGCAGCCGGCGCTCTGGCGCGCGGTGCTGGCGGACGTTGGTGCGGAACGTCTGAGCGACAGCCGGGCCGGTATTCATCCGCGTTTTGTCCAGCACCTGCTTGACTGCGACAGTCCACCGGCCAGCCTGCCGCGACGGGTGATCGTCTTTGGTATCTCGTCGCTGCCAGCGCAGACGCTCGAGGCGTTGGCGGTGATCGGGCGCTTCTCGCAGGTGCTGCTCTGCGTGCTAAACCCCTGCGAGTACCACTGGGGCGATATCGTTGCCGATCAGGACCTGCTGCGCCACGAATACCGCCGTCAGCAACGGCGACCGGGCAGCCCGATTCAGCTGGACGACAGCACCCTGCATCAGCACGCCCATCCTCTGCTGGCGGCCTGGGGCAAGCAGGGCCGTGACTACATCAACCTGCTCGACCAGCACGATGAGCGCGCCAGTTACGAAGCGCGCTTCGCCACTATCGCCGGTGGCCGGGTTGACCTGTTTGAAGCACCCGCCGGCAACACGCTGCTGCAGCAACTGCAGCAGGACATTCTGCAGCTGCGACCGCTGGCCGAGTCTCGCGCATTGTGGCCGGCGGTCGACCCGGTGCGTGATCAGTCCATCCGCTTTCATCTGGCACACAGCCCGCAGCGCGAAGTGGAAGTACTGCACGATCAACTGCTGGCCGCCTTTGCTGCTGACCCGGACCTCAAGCCGCGCGACATCATCGTCATGGTGCCGGACGTCAATCTCTACGCACCGCACATTCAGGCGGTGTTCGGCCAGCACAGTGGTGACGACCCGCGGGCGATTCCCTTTACCTTGGCTGACCAGGGGCAGCGCGGCCAGGAGCCTCTGCTGATTGCGCTGGAGCACCTGCTGCGTTTGCCTGACAGCCGACTGCCGGTCAGCGAAGTGCTCGATCTGCTGGATGTACCGGCGCTACGCAGTCGCTTTGGCCTGAGTGAGGTTGATTTGCCGACCCTGCAGCGCTGGGTCGAGGGCGCAGGCATCCGTTGGGGGCTGGATCAGCAGCGCCGTGCTGAGCTGGGCTTGCCTGCGGGCCTAGAAGCCAACAGCTGGCGCTTTGGCCTGCGGCGCATGCTGCTGGGTTACGCCAGCGGCGGCGCCGACGCCTGGCAGCAGATCGAACCCTTTGATGAAATCGGCGGGCTGGATGCCGCGCTGATCGGCCCGCTCAGCGGCCTGCTCGACGCGCTGGATCGCCACGAAACCCAACTGGCCGAAGCGGCGTTGCCGGTAGTCTGGGGCGAACGCCTGCGTCAGCTGCTGGATGACTTCTTTATCGCCGAGAGTGATCGCGATCAGCTGCTGCTGGCGCAGCTGCACGAAGGGCTGGCTAACTGGCTGGAGCTGTGCGATAGCGTCGCGCTGGATGTCGCGCTGCCGCTCAACGTGGTGGCCGAGGCCTGGCTCGACGGCGTTGGTCAGAGCCAGCTAAGCCAGCGTTTTCTCGCCGGAGCGGTTAACGTCTGCACGCTGATGCCGATGCGCGCCATTCCGTTCAAACGTATCTGCCTCTTGGGCATGAATGACGGCGACTATCCGCGCGCGCAGCCGCCGCTGGATTTCGACCTGATGGGCAAGGACTATCGCCCGGGTGACCGCTCCCGCCGTGAGGACGACCGCTACCTGCTGCTTGAGGCGCTGCTATCAGCGCGCGACGCCCTGCACATCAGCTGGGTGGGTCGCAGCATTCGCGATAACAGCGAACGGCCGCCGTCGGTATTGATTGGCCAGCTGCGTGATCATCTGGCCGCTGGCTGGCACACGGCAGATGGTTCAGATCTGCTGCACGCGCTGACCGTCGAGCATCCGCTGCAGCCCTTCAGCCGCGCCTATTTCAGCGCCGACTCCGCGCTGTTCAGCTACGCGCGCGAGTGGCGTCAGTTGCACGACTCCCGGGCTGGCGATGATGCAGACCAGCCGCTGGCGCCGGTCACGCTGGAAGCCCCCATCGAGCTGCTGGCGCTGCAGCGCTTTTTGCGCAATCCGGTCGAGCACTTCTTTGCCGCCCGGCTGAAAGTCTGGCTGCAGGAACAGCAAAGCAATACCGAAGACGACGAGCCCTTTGCGCTCGACGGTCTGCAGCAACACCAACTCAGCCAATGGCTGCTGGAGCAGGTGCAACAGGCCGACTTGCAGGATGACTGGCAGGCATTGTTGGTTGAACAGGCCAGCCGCTTGCAGCAGCGTGGCAGCCTGCCGCTGGCCGGTTTTGGTGAGTTGACGCTGGCCCAGTTGGTTGAGCCGCTGGGTGGGCAGCTGGAGCGCTTCCGTGAGCAGTTGCTGTTGTGGGATCAGCCGCTGGAATATCCGCTGCCGTTGCAGGCGTCGGCGCGTACGGCGGAAGCGAACATTGAGGTGGTCAGCTGGCTCGCCGGTGTGCGCCGCTGCGCCCAGCTGGACGGGCTGATGCGGGTGCAGCTGGTGACCGGCAAACTGCTCGGTAAGAAAGACGTGCCGCGTTGGCGCAAGCTGCTGAGTGAGTTGTGCCAGCATGTCTTGGCCGCGGCCTCGGGCCATCGACTCACTACCTGCCTGATCAGCGCCGACGCCAGCATTCAGCTGCTGCCGCTGGAGCAGGAGCGTGCCGAGCGCATCGTGAATGACTGGTTGCTTGGCTACCTCCAAGGCCTGAAGCGACCGCTGCCCGTGGCGGTAGAAACCGCCTTTGCCTGGCTGACCGAGGGCAAGGAGGAGAAGCGCCTCGGTGCTGCCAAACTCTGTTTTGAAGGCAACGACTTCAGCCGTGGCGAGGTTGACGGCAGCCCGGCACTGCAGCGCAGCTATCCCGACTTTGCCAGCCTGCAGGCGAGCGATGAATTTATCGGCTGGGCGCAGTCACTCTATCAACCGCTGGCGCAGGCAGTTGAGGATGAATGGCTGATGATTACGGTGGCCGGGGAGGGCGAGGCATGAGCAATCAACGCCCCTTGGCCCTGCGCTGCCCGCTGCGCGGCAGCCGTCTGATTGAAGCCAGCGCCGGTACCGGCAAGACCTTCACCATCTCGGCCCTCTACCTGCGGCTGGTACTGGGGCATGGCGAGGGCGACAGCGCCTTCAGCCGTGAACTGCTGCCGCCGGATGTGCTGGTCGTAACCTTTACCGAAGCTGCGACTCAGGAGCTGCGCGACCGCATTCGCGCGCGGTTGGTCGAGGGCGCGCAGGCGTTCCGTGGTGAACTGAATGAGCCGGACCCGATCCTCGCCGGGCTGCTGGCGGATATCCCCGAAGCTGAACACGCCAGCGCTGCGCGCAAGCTGGATATCGCCGCCCAGTGGATGGATCAGGCGGCGGTCTCGACCATTCACAGCTGGTGCCAGCGCATGCTGCGCGAGCACGCCTTCGACAGCGGCAGTCTGTTTACCCAGACGCTGGAAACCGACCAGCGCGACCTGCTGGCCGAGGTCGCGCGTGATTACTGGCGCTTGCATTGCTATCACTTGCAGGGTTCAGCGCTCAGCTGGGTGCAGCAGATGTGGCAGCAGCCGGAAGCACTGCTCGGTAAGGCGCGGCTGCTGTTCAACTCCGCTGCAGCTGAACCGGCAACGGCGCTGCAAGCGCTGCTGGACGAAGCGCTGGCCCAGCGCGATGCTGAGCTGGCTGCACTCAAGGTGCCCTGCGTGCAGTGGGCCGATGAATTGGAAGCCTTGCTGGACCAAGCGGTTCAGCAGGGCGTGGTCGACAAGCGCAAGATTCAGAAGCGCTACTACGCGCCCTGGTTCGAAACCCTGCGCCAATGGGCGCTGGCGCCCGAGCAGGTGAAGCTGGAGTTGCCGCCGGCGGCTTGGGCGCGGCTCAGTGAAGACGGCCTCGGCGAAGCCTGGAAGAAGGGAGCTGTACCCGATCACCCGGCACTGCGCGGCTTGCCACAATTGCGCGAGGCGCTGGCCGCGTTGCCCAACCCCGAGGGTGATGCGCTGCGCCACGCGGCGGACTGGATGTCGGTGCGCTTCGAGCAGGAAAAGCGCCGCCGTGCGCAGATGGGCTTCGACGATATGCTGACCCGCCTCGACGCCGCGTTGCAGGGCCCTAATGGCGACCGGCTGGCGGACGTCATCCGTCAGCAGTTTCCGGTCGCGCTGATCGACGAGTTCCAGGATACCGACCCGCTGCAGTACCGCATCTTCGACCGCATCTACCGGGTAGCAGGAAATGATCAGGACAGCGCGCTGCTGCTGATCGGCGACCCCAAGCAGGCGATCTACGCCTTCCGCGGCGCGGATATTCACACCTACCTGCGGGCCCGAGGCGACACCGCCGGGCGGCACGAGAATCTGGATACCAACTTCCGCTCCAGCCAGGCGATGGTCACGGCGGTCAACCGGGTGTTCGAGCAGGCCGAGCAGCACTTTGCTGCCGGCGCCTTCCTGTTCCGTCAGGGCGACGAAAACCCCATGCCATTTCTGCCGGTGCAGGCGCGCGGGCGCTCTGAGGTCTGGCAGTGCAATGGCGAGCGGGCGCCGGCGCTGACCGCCTGGCTGCTGGAGTCGGAAGAGCCGCTGACTGGCGATGTCTACCGACGGGAAATGGCCGAGCGCTGCGCCAGCGAAATGACCGCCCTGTTGCAGGCCGGGCAGCAGGGCAGCGCCGGCTTTGCTCACAGCGACAAGCCGTTTGCGTCGGTACGCCCGGCCGATATGGCGGTGCTGGTGCGTACCGGCCGCGAGGCACAGCTGATCCGTGATGCCTTGGCCGCCCGCGGTGTGCGCAGCGTCTATCTGTCTGACAAGGATTCGGTGCTGGCAACCCAACAGGCGCAGGATGTGCTGCGCTGGCTACGCGCCTGTGCCGAGCCGGGTAACGACCGTCTGCTGCGCGCGGCGCTGGCCAGCCACAGCCTGCACCTCAATTGGCAGGCGCTGGATCAGCTGAACCAGGACGAGCGCCTGTGGGAGCGACGGGTCGACCAGTTCCGTGATTACCGGCGTATCTGGCAGCGCCAGGGTGTGCTGCCGATGCTGCACCGCCTGCTGCACGACTTTGAACTGCCGGCACGGCTGCAACAGCAGGACGATGGCGAGCGGGCGCTGACCAATTTGTTGCATCTGGCCGAGCTGCTGCAACGCGCCGCCCGTGAGCTGGATGGTGAGCAGGCACTGATCCGCCATCTGGCCGAGCTGGTGCGCCGGGCCGACGAAGGTGCTGCCGAAGAGCAGGTACTGCGGCTGGAAAGCGACGCCGAGCTGGTCAAGGTGGTGACCATCCACAAGTCCAAGGGCCTGGAGTATCCGCTGGTATTTCTGCCCTTCATTTGCCTGAGTCGCCCGGTGCGGGCGGATCAGCCGCTGCGCCTGAGTGACGGCTGGGTATTGAAGCCGGATGCCGATCAGGTGGCCGAGGCCGACCGCGAGCGGCTCGGTGAGGACCTGCGCTTGCTCTATGTGGCGCTGACCCGCGCTCGTCACGCCTGCTGGCTGGGCATGGCTGACCTCAAGAGCGGCAAAAACAAGCAGTCGGTGCTGCACCACAGCGCGATCGCCTGGCTGCTGGGTGGTGGCGCGGCGCTGGAGTCCTCGGGCCAGCTGAAAGACTGGCTGGCCCGCTGGCAGCCGGACGGCGAGGTGGTCGCGCTGCAGGCCGCGCCAGAGGTCTGTGACGAGCGGCTGGCGCAACTGAATGATGGCCCGGCGCTGGTCGATGCCCGTAGCCCATCCCATGGGCGTTTCGATTCCTGGTGGATCGGCTCCTACAGTGCGCTGGCGCTCAGCGGCGAGAGTACCGACAGTGCCCTGGCTGAGTGGATTGCCGACGACGAGCGCCAGAGTCGCTTTGTGCCGCTGCGCCGGGGCGAGCAAGCGAGCATTCACCGCTTCCCGCGTGGCCCGCAGCCCGGCACCTTTTTGCACGGCCTGCTGGAATTGGCGGCGCAGGAGGGCTTTGCGGCCTTGCAGGATGCCGAGCGTTGCCGCCGTTGGCTGGCGCCGCGCTGCCAGCGTCGCGGCTGGGGTGAGTGGAGTGACTGCCTGAGCGACTGGCTGGGTCAGCTGCTGCAGCGCCCGGGGCTGGTGCCGGAGAGCACGCTGGCGCTGGGTGAGCTGCCGCCGTCGCGCTACCAGAGCGAAATGGCCTTCATGTTTGCCGCCAGCAAGGTCGACGTGCAGCAGATCGATCGGCTGGTCACGGCGATGACGCTGGATGGCATGCCGCGCCCGGCGCTGCAGCGTGACCGCCTGAACGGCCTGTTCAAGGGCTATATCGACCTGGTGCTGGAGCATGAAGGGCGCTATTACGTGCTCGACTACAAATCCAACTGGCTGGGCGCGACCCCGGCCGACTACAGCGAGGCGGCCATGAGCCGGGCGCTGCTGGAGCACCGCTACGACCTGCAATACGTCTTCTATCTGCTGGCGCTGCACCGCCAGTTGCAGGCACGGCTACCGGACTACGATTACGACCGCCACATTGGCGGTGCGCTCTACTGGTTTGTCCGCGGCGTGGATGCAGAGAACGGCGGCATCTGCCACCAGCGCCCGCCGCGCGAACTGATTGAAACACTGGACCGCCTGTTTGCCGGTCAGCCGGTTGAGGAGATTGACCATGCAGGGTGATCAACTGGATCTGCTCGGCACGCTCGACCGTTCCCCAGCGCAGCTCGATAGCGCAACCGCGCTGCTGCAACTGCTGGACGACTGGCAGGCCAACGGCTGGCTGCGCGCGCTGGACCGTGCCTTCGCCGGCTTTCTGCTGGAGCAGGCGCCGGACACCGGCCCGGCGGTGCTGCTGGCGGCGGCGCTGGTCAGCCATCAATTGGGCCATGGGCATGTTTGCCTGGATCTGGCGGCGACGCTGGCCGAACCGGACTTTGCCCTGTCGCTGCCACCGGAGGGCGAAAGTCTGCTCGACACGCCGCTGCCCTCGGCGGTGCTGGCGGGCGTTACGCTGGAGCGATGGTGCGAAGCGCTGCAGGCCAGCCGGGTGGTCGACAGCCAACAGCCGGAGCAGGGTAGCTGCCCGCTGGTGCTGATCGGCCAACGCCTGTATCTGCGCCGCTACTGGCAGCACGAGCGGCACGTCGTCTCGACCCTGCATCAGCGCCTGCAGCAACCGCTGCCTGTGGCCGGGGATTTGCCCGCGCGGCTCGATGCCCTGTTTGCCGGCAGCCAGCAGAATCCGGACTGGCAGCGCATCGCCTGTGCGCTGGCGGCGCGCGGGCGCTTCAGCATCATCACCGGCGGTCCCGGCACCGGTAAAACCACCACGGTGGTTCGCCTGCTGGCGCTGCTGCAGACGCCAGCGGTGGAGGCGGGCAAGCCGCTGCGTATTCGTCTGGCTGCACCGACCGGCAAGGCCGCTGCGCGGCTGACCGAGTCGATCGGCCGTCAGGTCGGCGCGCTGCCGGTTGATGATGCAGTGCGCGATGCGATTCCGACCGAGGTCAGCACGCTGCATCGTCTGCTCGGCAGCCTGCCGGACAGCCGCCATTTCCGCCACCACGCAGGCAACCCGCTGGCGCTGGATGTGCTGGTGGTGGACGAAGCCTCGATGATCGACCTGGAAATGATGGCCAACGTATTGGCCGCGCTGCCGCCGCAGGCGCGCCTGGTGTTGCTCGGTGACAAGGATCAGCTCGCCTCGGTTGAAGCGGGCGCGGTATTGGGCGATCTGTGTCGCCGCGCCGATGCCGGGTGCTACTCACCGGCTACGCTGGAGTGGTTGCAGCAGGTTACTGGTCAGTCACTGTTGGAGGCAGGCCTGCAGGCCGGTGACGAGGCGACCCATCTACTGGAGCAGCAGACCGCCATGCTGCGTCATTCTCACCGCTTTGGCGCAGCCAGCGGCATCGGTGAACTGGCCCGTGCGGTTAATCGCTGCGATGCCACCGCCGCGCGCGACCTGCTGCAACGCGGTGGTTTTGACGACATCCAGAGTCGCCGCCTGAGTGGCAGCAACGACCCTGCGTTCAGCGCGTTGGTGCTGGGTGGTGAAGGGGCGCTGCCCGGCTATGGCGCCTATCTGAGCACACTCAAGGATCTGCGCCCGGGAGCAGATGTACCTGCTGATGATCCGCGCTGGGAGGCTTGGGCTTCCGCCGTGCTGAGTGCTTTTGATCGTTTTCAGTTGCTTTGTGCGGTACGCCGGGGCGAGTGGGGCGTCGAGGGTATCAACCAGCGCGTCGCTGACTTGCTCACCCGCCGCGGCCTGCTACGTGCCGACAAGCTCTGGCACGAGGGGCGCCCGGTGCTGGTCACCCGCAACGATTACAGCCTGGGCTTGATGAACGGCGATATCGGCATCGCGCTGCGAATTCGCGAGCCGGCCCTGCACGCTGGTCAGGCGGAAACCGAAGCGCTGCGCGTCGCCTTCCCGCGCAACGACGGCAAAGGCGGTATTCGCTTTGTCTTGCCCAGTCGTCTGCCGGAGGTGGAAACGGTGTTCGCCATGACCGTGCACAAGTCCCAGGGCTCGGAGTTCGAGCACGCCGTGCTGGTGCTGCCGGAGGCGCGCAACCCGGTGCTGACCAAAGAGCTGGTCTACACCGCCATTACCCGCGCCAGTCAACACTTCAGCCTGCTGGAAAGCCGCCCCGGCGTATTGGAGGCGGCGGTGCAAACGCCGGTGCGGCGTATCAGCGGGCTGGACCTGAGCGCGGCAGCCAACTGACTACATGCCGTTCATCCAGTCCGCCGGCGGGCTGCGATGACGTTCGTGCAGCGGCGCCAGCGCGTCGGTGTAATCCAGCAGCAGGGCCATGGCCCAGTCGGCGCGGGCGCGGATGCGTTGATCGTCGTCGCTGGCGGGCTCGCCCGGGTTCATGACCTGCTCTGCGTTGCGCACGATCAGGTGTTCCGGCAGATAGCACACGCGGCAGTTCTTGTAGCTGGACGCGCGCAGCTCGGCCAGCGGGTAGCTGCCGCCCTGGCCGCCGGACACACCCACGAGCAGCGCCGGTTTGTGTGCCAGCTCGCGGCGCCCTGCATACATGAACAGGTTTTTCAGCGCCGGGCTGGCCATGCCGTGCCACTCAGGGCTGATCACCACCAGCGCATTGGCGCTACGCAGCGTGGCGGAAAGCTCGGGCCACACGCCTTTGCTGTCGGCCTCAGGCCACAGCGGCAACGTCTGTTGCCCGAGTTCGATAACACTGGTTTCGCAGCCCTGGCGTTGCAGGGTGGCGGCCAGCCAGTGCGCGACTTTGGCACTCTGGCTGGATGGCTGGCTGGAGCCCGCGATCAGGGCGATATGACGGCTCATTGGGCGACCTCGGGTTTCAGCGCGGGTTTCGCGGCCTTCTTCGGTTTACGGACCAGCGGCCAGAACAGTTCGTGCTGCCAGCTCACCGGGCCGAGGTTTTCGATGCCGTACTTCGGCGGGCGGCGGCGGGTAATCTTGGCGGTACCAAACAGGATGTCCCAGAAGAACAGCAGGTTGCCGAAGTTGCCCTTGTAGTTGGTCACGCCATCTTCTGCGCTCAGGCCGTGGTGCGCGGAATGCGTCGACGGGGTGGAGATGGTGCGCTCCAGCACCCACATGATCGGCTTGAGCCATTTGATCTCATACAGCTTAGCGTCCCAGGGCACGCTGCTGTGCGCTCCGAAGATCACGCACATCTTGAGGATCAGGTAGACGAAGTAGACGTGCGCCAAGCCCAGATAAATGAGGATGCCGGAGAACCAGATACCGGGCATCAGCAGGTAGTAGAAGCTGTTGTTGCGATACACGATGCGGATGCTCATGTACTTGGCCGAGTGGTGCGCGCGGTGCAGGCTGTAGAGGAAGGGCACCTTGTGCGCCAGACGATGCCACCAGTACTGGGTCATGTCGTCGAACAGCAGGAACAGGGCAAAGCCGGCCAGCCAGGGGATACCGCTGAGCGCACCTTGTGCATCTGGTGCCAGGGTCGCCATGATGGCGCCGGTGGCAAAGGTGATGAAGGGGACTGTCACACCGAGCAGCAGCGTTGAGCCTACCGTCTCGATAATGGCGTCACGGCGGTCACCTTCGCGCTGGAAGAAGCGACCAACGATCAGCTCCATGACAATGAATGACAGGAATATGCCGGCAACAATGACTGCCGGGTTCAGGCTTGTTGTTATTGTTTGCATGCTAACCTCTGCGGGCGTTTGAGTGATTCGATTGCCCTTTAATAAGAAGCCAAACCGGAGCGATCCAACATGCGCGCAGAGGACAAAAACACCGCTGAAGTGGCCAAAAAACCGATGCGGCTCTATCACCATGGCCCGCTAGGGCGCGTGCTGCAGCGCTTTTTACATGAGCGTGGCGAGCGTCAGGACTTTGATCTGGTGGCGCTGGAGCAGCTCTGGCTCAGGGCCGCAGCGCACGATCCGGCTATTGGTTTGCATCTGTTCTCGCAGTTTTCACGGCAGGACTGGCACGTGCTGGCCTGTCTCGGCTTTTACGCGCCCAATGCTGCGGAGTCTACCGCCTGCTGGGTGCGCTATCAGCGACTGGCGTCGTCACTGGATGCGGTTGATCAGGTGGAGCGCGATGACCTGCTTGGCGTCAGCATCCGGGTGCATTCTTCCGAGGCGCTTGAGCGCTATCTGGTTGAGCACTACATGACCATGGCCGTCACGCAACTGAACGCCGCTGCCGAGCGTCAGTTGATTCCCGTGCGGGTGTGCCTGCGTCATCCGCAGCCGGCGTATTGGGCCGAGTATCAGCCGCTGCTGGGTGAGCAGCTGGAGTTTGGCGCCGCGCACAACCAGCTGTGGTTTCGACGTGCCGACCTGCTGCATCCCAACCCCGGTGCCAATCAGGGCATGTTTGAATTGGTCTGCTTTGAACTGGACCGCCGCCTCGCGCAGCAGCGCCGCTTTGGCGGTACCGCCGGACAGGTGGCCGAGCAGCTGCGCGAAGGGATGCTGCGTGGCGAGCTGCTGGCGCTGGAGAGCATTGCCGACCTGCTGCACCTGAGCCCCCGCACCCTGCGCCGCAGACTGCAGGAGCAGGATCTGAACTTTCGCCAGTTGCTCGATCTGGTGCGCGCCGAACTGGATCAGTACCTGAGCCTGCAAGGCCTGACCCGCGCTCAAGTCGGGGAGCGGCTGGGCTACGGGGACACCGCCGCCTATCTGCATGCGCGTAAGCGTTGGGCGGCAGATTAGCCGCGGACTAGGCGAAGTAGTCTTGCATCCAGTCGAACAGCGTTTGGCTACTCATCTCCGCCAGCGCTATCTGCTTGAACTCACCGCCGACTTCTTCTTCCCGGGTGACGAACTGGTAGAGCACCACGCCCGGATGCTGGTCATGCAGGATCAGGGTGATACGGCGTTGGGTACGCAAGCAGTCCAGGGTGAGCACGTCGGCGGGGATGCCGACATCACGCATGCTCTGGCGCACCTCGACTACCGGGTTGATGTGCTGATGCGCGGCTTGAATCTGTGTGTGGGCATCGTTGACCAGATCGGACAGGGTTTTCAACGGATCGACGGACACGGGGACTCCGATTTGAAGGGAAGGGGAGGTGTAGCTATCTGGCCAGCGGAGCCAGCCGCAGTAGTGGTGAGCGCCGTTCAGCAGCCTGGCGCGCCTGTTTGACCAGTGTATGGGGCCCGGCCGTTATCGACAAACGCGGTGCGGCCGCCGGAGCGACCTGGTTGATGCTCGGTTATTGCGCGCGTGCGCTTAACATCTAACCCAGCTCCCGCGCCGCCGACACCAGCGCCTTGAACAGCCGCCTTTGGCGCGGCAGAAACAGCAGAAACTCCGGATGCCATTGCACGCCCATGACAAAGCGCCGCCCGGGTGCTTCGACCGCCTGGGTGATCTGGTCCAGGTCACGGGCGCTGACCACCAGCCCCTCACCAAGCTGGTTGATGGCCTGATTGTGCAGGCTGTTGATGCGCGCGTGTTGCGCGCCAAGCAGTCGGGCGAGATGGCTGCCGGCGTCTACGCAGAGGGTTTTCAGCGGCAGGATGGTGCGCCGGTGCGAGGTTAGCTTGCGGCGTGAGCGCAGGTCCTGAAACAGATTGCCGCCGCAGCGTACGTTCAGCAATTGCGCGCCCCGGCAGATACCCAGCAGCGGCAGGCCCCGGTGCAGGGCGTCGTCGATGACGGCGGTTTCCAGGGCATCGCGGGCGGTGTCATAGCGAGGCTTGACCTCCGGCTCGGCGGCATAGAGCACCGGGTCTATGTCGTGCCCGCCCGTCACCACCACGCCGTCGTAGCGCGGCAGGCGGCGTTCATCGCCGGGGCCGAGCTGGACCGGTACACCGCCGTAGTAGCGGATTGCGCGTGCCACCAGAAAGCGTGGGCCAAAGGCCCCGCGTCGGGGGCCGGTAATGGCAATGCGTGGGCGTTTCATGACGCGTCGCTGCTGAGCCAGTCTCGCTCCACTTGCCGTGGCCAGCTTTCCAGCAGTCTGCCCAGACCCTGGTGCAGCCATTGCTGATAGGCCTCGCAGCAGCGTTGCAGGCGTTCGCGGTCGCACGCCAGGCGTTCAATCTGCAGCCAGTCGTTCCAGGCGGGGGTCATGTCCCAGCCGGGCTCGTCGATGCGGCAGTCGGGCAGGCGGTAGTGAAAGGTCGGGCGCGCCTTGATCAACGGGTCCGGCGCGCGGGCCAGCACGCGCTGCTCGTCGAGGTGACGAAACAGCGGCAGCATGTCCAGCGCGCGGTTGCGGGTCGGGTTGTGCTCCAGGTAGTCATCAATCAGTCGCGACTGATCGGGCCAGTACTCGGGCGTGGTGACGCGTTTGACGTAGGCGGCCGGAAACGGGTCTACGTAGGTGGTGATGCGCCGCGCCAGATTGACCTCGGTGCGCTCGGCCAGCCAGTCATACAGGCACAGGAAGGCTTTCAGATAGGCGGTGATGGTCTCGGCGCGATCATCCGGAATCTCCGGGTTGAACTGCATGCCAAAGGCGTTGGTCAGGCGGTCGCCGGTGCCCTTGGCGCCGGCCTCGCGCAGGCGGGCAATCAGTGCGTTGACTTCATCCAGGCGGTCGAGCGGCAGCGGAGGGCTGACCAGTTCTGCGGGCACCAGTGCTTCGGCGACCCAGATCAGGGCGTCTTCGGCGGAGCTCATCAGCTCGGCCGAGCGCGGGTCTTCCGGGCGCGGTTTGCGGCCCAAACGCTTGACCAGGCTGGAGTCCAGCTCGACCACCCAGTCTCCGGCGGCATCGCCAGTCAGGCGGCGCTCGTAGCGACCGGGCTTTTCGATCTGGTAGTTGCCGTCGCCGGCGACGAGTTGGCTCAGGCTGTCGATATCGATGCCGTTCATCTCCAGCTCGACACCAACGCGGCGCAACGCGCCGTCGCTGGTCCGGGTGCGCGGTGGCATCACTAGGGTGGACATAGGGCCTGTCTCCTGCGGCGTAAGCAGCTGCGCGTCAACGGGTAGGCTGCATGATGTGTGCGTCCCGGGCGCGCCGCTGGTGTAGAATCCTTGAGCAAGTACTGGCGGCGGGCATCAGGCCCGGACGTCAGAGGCATGCCAAATCAAGCAGCACTTCCTTAACAACCTTTTTTGCACACAGGTATGACATGAGCAAGCTTTCGGAGTTTCGCGCCGCTGAGCGTGAGTTGGCCGCGCAGCTGGAACACCTTGAAAAACTCAAGCAGGACAGCGGCTTGCAGCAAGAGCTGGCGTTTAACGAAGAACTCAAGGCGCTGATGGACGCGTACGCGATGTCGCCGCGTCAGGTACTGTCAATTCTGCGCTCGGCGCCTTAAACCCCCGCGGGTTTGCCATGAACGCAGAGCCGCCGGGCAAGCGAGCTTTACTGGATGCTGCCGAGCGTCTGGCAGGCAGCAGCCGCTGTCTGACCAGCCTGGGCCTGCGTGAGCTGGCCCGTGAAGCCGGGCTCAACCCCAATACCTTTTATCGTCACTTCCGCGACATGGAAGACCTTGGCCTGCAGCTGCTGCGCCAGTCCAAGGACGAATTGCGTGCGGCGCTGCGCGCATTGCGACGACAGGCTGCCGGTGCGGTGGAGCAGGGGGCTGGTGAGGCTGGCGTGAGCAAGGGGCGGGCGGTGTGCCGACAGACCTTGCGTCTGTATTTTGATTACGTGTACGCCAACCGTGCCCGTGTGCTGATAGCCGTGCGCGAGCTGCACGGGCCCTCGCCAGCACTGCGCCTGGAGCTGCAACGGCAGATGGATGAGTTTGCCGATGACATGGCGCAGGACATTCATGAACTGGGCCTGATGCCGCCTCTGGTATCCGCCTCCCAGGTTCGCCGCATCGCCGGCATGGTCAACCGCAACATGCTGTTCCAGTCCCTGGATTACCTGGGTGAACCGGCCCGGCGCAGCGAAATTCTGGCGCTGGCCGAAGATCAGGTGATGATGCTGTTTACCGGCGCCGTCACCCTGCAACAGCGCGGGGATCTGCGTTCCTGAGCGCCACCGCCTTGAGGCGGCAATTTCACTAATGCCCGGCAACTGGCTATCATTAGCGCGCGTCGACTGAAAATAACGGTGATTCAACCTGCGTTTTCGGGCTAATAACGATGTCGTCGCCGCGCGCCCCAAGGGGCGCTCTCGCGTCCCCTCAGGGACTCATTTTGGTGTCCCGTCTCGCTGCGCGGTTCGGCTGACACGTCACCGGGCTTACTGCCCGCATTGAAGTATCGGAGCATCTCAGATGGCGAAAGAACCATTGAATGAGCACGACCCCGCGGCCTCTCAGGCCCCTCACGATGGCATCCCGGCACCGACCGGCGACGCCAATCTGATCGACACTGACTACGTTATCGGTCAGGACAATATTTCTGGCAATTTTGTTTTCAGCCTGGATATCCACGGCAAGGTATTCACCATCTCGGCACTGGCTGTGGTGCTGTTCGTGGTGTTGACGCTTGCCCTGCAGGCTGAAGTGGCACCGCTGTTTTCGGCCTTGCGTGACTGGCTGACCGGTAACCTGGCTTGGTTTTTCATCGGCGCCGCCAATATTTTCGTGCTCTTGTGCCTCGGCCTGATCGTGTCGCCACTGGGTAAGGTGCGCATCGGTGGCATGGAAGCCAAGCCTGACTATGGCTACATCGGCTGGTTTGCCATGCTGTTTGCGGCCGGTATGGGTATCGGCCTGATGTTTTACGGCGTATCCGAGCCGATGTCGCATTTCTCTTCGTCGCTTGGTGGTGTGGCGGTAGGTGAGGATGGTCTGCGCACCGACTGGGCTCCGCTCGGCGCGGCTGCGGGCGACGCCGAGGCGGCTCGTCGTCTTGGCATGGCGGCGACCATCTTCCACTGGGGCCTGCATCCGTGGGCAATCTACGCCGTGGTCGCGCTGGCGCTGGCGCTGTTCTCCTTTAACAAAGGTCTGCCGCTGACCATTCGCTCTATCTTCTACCCGATCCTGGGTGAGCGCGTCTGGGGTTGGCCGGGGCATATCATCGATACGCTGGCGGTATTCGCCACGCTGTTTGGTCTGGCCACCTCGCTGGGTTTTGGCGCAGAACAGGCAACCGCCGGTTTACACTACCTGTTTGATATCGGTACCGGCAACGTCACCAAGGTGCTGCTGATCATCGGTATCACCGGCCTGGCACTGCTCTCGGTGGTCGCGGGTCTGGACAAGGGTGTGAAGCGTCTGTCCGAGATCAACATGGTGCTGGCCATCGTGTTGATGGGCTTTGTCATCATTGTTGGCCCGACGGTGGCGATTGCCACCGGCTTCTTCGACAACCTGCTGGCCTATGTCACCAACCTGCCGGCGCTGTCCAACCCCGTGGGCCGTGAAGACGCCAACTTTACCCAGGGCTGGACTGCCTTCTACTGGGCCTGGTGGATCAGCTGGTCGCCCTTTGTCGGCATGTTCATCGCCCGCGTCAGCCGTGGTCGTACCGTACGCGAGTTCCTGATTGCCGTACTGCTGGTGCCTTCACTGGTATCGGTACTGTGGATGACCGCCTTTGGTGGCACCGCTATCGGCCAGTTTGTTGCCGACGGCTTTACCGGTGTGCAGGATGCTGCGCTGGAGCTGAAGCTGTTCGTCATGCTCGGTGAGCTGCCGCTGACCGCGATCACCTCGTTCGTCGGGATCGTGCTGGTGATCGTGTTCTTCGTAACCTCCTCGGACTCCGGCTCGCTGGTTATCGACACTATTACCGCAGGGGGCAAGGTCAATGCACCGGTGCCGCAGCGCGTGTTCTGGGTGATCGGTGAAGGCGTGGTTGCCATTGCGCTGCTGCTTGGCGGTGGCCTGGCAGCGTTGCAGGCTATGGCGGTGTCGACCGGCTTGCCGTTCACCATCGTGCTGTTGGTGGGCTGTATTGCCATCATCAAGGGCCTGATGAGCGAACCGCGCTAAGTCTGGTTGCCTGACAAAAGGGTCGCACCGCTTCGGCGTGCGGCCCTTTTTTGTTTCCGCTTATGCTCTGCCAGTAGGCAGGGTAGGATAGGCGCCTGGCAGTGTTGCACGCGGTCCGCGAGCGGCCTGTCCTTGGTGCAGAAGGCATCTGTTATTCACTGAAATGGTGCAATTGTGGCAAAAGTAGACATGCGAACGGAGCGCTCCAAGCAGAGCCGCCAGGAAATCATGCGCAAGATTCTGGAGGCGGCGATTGCTGAATTCAGTCAGCACGGATTTCAGGGCGCATCGACCCAGGCGATCGCGGAACGTGCGCAGCTCAAGAAGTCGCAACTGCACTACTACATTGAAGACAAAGAGGCGCTTTACTCGCAGGTACTGGGCATGGTGCTGGACAGCTGGCGCAGTTTTTTTGTGTTCGACGCCGAACCGGAGCTGACGCCCCGCGAGGCGCTTAGCGAGTTTGTGCGGGTCAAACTGGACTATGCGCTGGAGCAGCCTGAGCTGTCGCGGATCTTCACCATGGAGGTGCTCAGCGGCGGCGCGCGGCTGGAGAACTATTGGCCGGGGGCAATGGAAGCGACCCACGCCAAGGTCGCGAAGATCAACAGCTGGGTGGCCGACGGCGCACTGCGTCCGCTCGATGGCCGGCTGCTGATCATGCATATCTGGGCGCTGACCCAGTATTACTCCGATTACACCCTGCAGGCCGAAATGCTGCTGGAGTCGTCGCTGACGGTGCCTGAGGTGCGGCAGAAAATCGAGCAGGAGCTTATCGAGTTTGTCCTCTCTGGCGCCGGCTTGCGCGCCTGACTTTCCCTTCTTCAATTCCCTGAACGCCGTCTGAAATAGCCCTGCGGTAAGCTGCTGGCATGCGTTATGCATTTAGTTTGACCAAGTGTACAGTCTATTTGGTCAATAAATGTTTTCAGCCCAGTTCAAGCCACTGCGTATCACTGCCCGCGAGATGCTTACGCCGGATGTCATGCGTCTGCGCCTGCAGCATCCGGCGGGGGAGCAACTGCCGCCGTTCGAGGCTGGCGCGCACGTCCAGATTCAGATCAATGAGCAGCATTGCCGAGCCTATTCGCTGTGCAGCAACCCCACCGATCTGAGCCATTACGAGATTGCCGTGAAGTGCGAGGCGCAGGGGCGCGGTGGCTCTCAGGCGCTGCATACGCTGGCGCGCATCGGCGGCGAGCTGCCGGCCAGTGCTCCCAGCAATCTGTTTGCGCTGGCGCCGAAGGCCGAGCATCACCTGCTGGTCGGTGGTGGCGTGGGCCTTACCCCGCTGATGGCCATGGCACACCAGCTGGCGGCGCAGCAACAGTCGTTCAGCCTGGTGGTGGCGGTTTCCAGCGCAGGCAGTTCGCCCTTCGTCGAGCAACTGGCGGCCTCTGGTTGGCCGGTCGAGCTGGTGCACAACCCGCGCGAGACGCTCGACTTGCAGGGCCTGCTGGCGAGGTTGCCGGCACAGACCCACGTCTATTGCTGCGGCCCGGAGGGCCTGATGAGCCGGGTGCGCGAACAGTGCGCTGGCCTGCCTGCCGAACAGTGGCACGAAGAGGCCTTTGTCGGCAGTGAGACCAGCGTGCAAACCGGCTTTCAGCTGCATCTGAGCGACAGCGGGCTGGATATCGACGTGCCGGCCGGCAGCTCCATGCTCGCGGCGCTGCGTCAGGCTGGCGTGGCCCTCGAGACCAATTGTGAGCAGGGCATTTGTGGCAGCTGCGTGGTGGCCTGGAGCGACGGCGAGCC
>CEQT01285958.1_pt1 | contig 23062 bp, 22 predicted proteins | sample 530951 | NCBI WGS metagenome assembly CEQT01 (sample SAMEA2621132, study PRJEB7988) | marine metagenome | biome: marine biome (ENVO:00000447); feature: surface water layer (ENVO:00002042); material: "saline water (ENVO:00002010), including plankton (ENVO:xxxxxxxx)" | depth 5 m
CCAGTTGCACCTGTAGCACCACTAGCACCAGTTGCTCCTTTTTGTCCAGTTGGACCGGTATTACCTTTTGGTCCGGTTAATCCTCTTAATCCTAAGCTTCCTTCTTTTCCTGTGGGTCCTATTGGTCCTCTTAAGCCGGTTGATCCAGTTGATCCTATAGGTCCTGTAGACCCTGTAGAACCTTTTGGACCAATAGGACCAGTTGGGCCCATTATACTGTTGGTTGTATATTCTGTGTTATCACTGTGTACAAAAGTGAGCGTACCATCTGAATTATAATTTGTTTTGATAATTCCTCTTCCTGTTGCACCAGTTGGTCCAACATCACCTTTTTTTCCTGTAACTCCTCTCAATCCTAAAGATCCATCTTTTCCAGTAGCACCTTGTGGTCCTGTAGCACCTTGGGGTCCTGTAGCACCATCTTCACCGGAATCACCTTTTGGTCCTGTAGGACCTTGTGGTCCTGTTTCACCTTTTTTACCAGTTATACCTTTGGGTCCTGTCATACCAGTATCACCTTTTTGTCCAGTTGCACCGATAGGTCCTGTTGCACCAGTATTACCTTGTGGTCCTTGAGGTCCTTCTGGTCCATCTTGTCCATCAAGATTAATAATACTTATTGTTGTATTAGTGAAATTATTTCCTATTAAGTTATTTATATTTTTTAAAGTTACAATACCTGTTTCTGCTACATAGGAAGAAACAGTTCCCTCAAATTTATTGTTACTATTAGTTTTATTTACTACAACAACTTGGTTTCCTCCTATACGTATGTATCCTAAATTTTTTTTAATAGTACCAACAGTTGTAAAATTTTCTTTTTTTATATTTAAATTTGTAGGAGGTGGAATAAATGGAGATAATGTTTCACTCATGTATCCTGGGCCAGCAGGTCCAGTTGCACCAACAGCACCTGTAGCCCCATTTAGCCCTGGTTTACCATCTGCACCTGTTGCACCATTTAAACCTGAAGGACCTGTAACACCAACACCTGGAAATCCTCTTGGACCACGTGGTCCTTCAGGACCTTCCTCTATAAGTGGTTTACAGCAATTTATATTATTATTATAGTCGTTATAGTTAGGATATGACATGTATATAATTATTATATACTTTTTTATTAATCTTTATATTTTATCAAATTGGTAAAATATAAAAATTACATCAACAATTTATTACTTTGGAATAGGAAAAGGTCTTTGATTTTTCTGAACTACAAGAGGTTCAGGCATAAATGTCGGTAATTTTTTAAAGTAACTTACTTCAGGTAAATTCTTTAAATTCGGTATGACGGGCTGCTGAGGATTTACTAAATTAGTAGAATTTATACCAAATAAGCTTGATTCTATTTCTACAGAATTGTTAGATAATATACTTCTTGGCATGTGACTAGGAGTTATTCCCAGTGTTGGAAGAGCATTATTATATGCTTGTCCGTAAGGTGAGTTTTTAAATTCAGTATAATTGAATGCATTTCTATAACTTTCTTGTTGAACACAATAATTACCAGGAGTATTATTATTTCTTGTTGAGGCCATATTAATATAATACAATATTATTTTGCTTCGAAATTATCTATTAACATTGAAACTGATTGTTCTAATTGATTATTATTATTGTTATAAAAACATTGAAGACAATTATAAAATAAGTCAAAATAATCAAATGAAAATAATGTTCTAAATAATATTTCACTATCTTCTATTGTATTTTTATAGCAATGATTTAACAATATTTTTTTAACAAAAGATTCTTCTATTAATTCAATATACAAATCGCTAATTTTTTTGTTAATATCATTTTCTTCAAATGAAGTCATATTTAAAAATTGTAATAACTGAATTCTATAAAGTATTTCTTGCAATCCACTATCTTCTTCATCATCTTCAGAAATTAGTTTATATGTACATAAGAAATCTAATGTTAAATTACTCATATACTAAATACATTATATTCTATTTAAATTGATTAATATTGAAAAGCTGTATGTCCTGATTTATAATCCTTATCTTTTTGTAATTCTCTTGAAGGAACACCACCTCTAATCCATCCATCAGAAGCTACTCCTTCAACTAAATTTGCAGGATTTGTTACTGAGTTTTCAATAGATGGCAATAATGGATAATTCTTATAAGGAATGTAAGATTGTTCACTCGTTGTATTAATACTTTTTTTATTTTGAATATAGTCACCTTGTTGAATATGTGATTCTAAAACTGGATTTGAAGGGCCTTTTCCTAAATAAGGAACAGTCTTAAAGGGTCGCTCATATAAACTAATTCTACACTTAGGATGTGTATTAATAGTTCCAATTAACAAATCAGAATTTACATCAACATTGCATCCTCCTAATCCAACTTGATGACTTCCATTATAAAAGATATTTGGTTGTGAAGTTGCAAACTCAATAGGTTTTTTCATACCACAATCTTGTAAAAAAAAATTATTTAATGTATAATTTGCTTGTGCTGTATTTTGAATATTACTTTGGGTTTTTGAACAATTGTCTTGACCTATTCTTGATAAATTATCAAATGTATAATTGCTAACATAATTACTCATTTATATATATTTAAAATAATATTTTTTCTTAAATATATATTATTTAATTTTGTCCTGTAATTGAGCCTATTCTGGGTGCATTTTTAATAAGAGCTGTCTCATTTCCTTCTTTTGCAGAAATCATATCCCCATAACAAAATTCTGCAAAGCCTTTTTGATCATTTGGTATTTTTGTATTAGGTGTTGCATAAAAATTATATTGTGCAAATTCTTCAAATTCAAAACTATCGCCTAAATTAGAAAATAGTTTCTTTTTTAATTTTGGGTCGTTATCAAAATCTGAAACTACAAATTCTTCTGTCTTATTATTAATTTTTTTTTCTACTGCTTTATTGTAAGCTGGTGCAGCCATTTTTCTTTTAGGATTATCTTTTATTTCAGGTAATAAAACATTCATAAATGGATTTTTTTCACTTGGATTGGTAAATTCGTCTTTTAAAACATTGTATAATTCAGGATTTGTAAATCCTTCTTTTTTTGCAGATACTGAAGGTTTCGTTTCAATATTTTGTTTTGTGTAAAATAAGAAAACAATAATAGCTAAAGTAATAAATCCTGTAAAAAAGAAATTGTAAGAATTAGTTACTAAAAATCCTAAAATAGTTAATATAATGACAAGTCTAGTTATAGCATTAATTTTTTCATTTTTAGTCATACCTTGATTTGGCCATATATAAATTACCTGTTCTTTATTAAATAATACTGACGGATCATTAAGCCATATGTTGGTTGATTTTATAATTGTCATTGTATATATATATTCTTAACTATTTATTTTTTCTTTCCTTTCTTTTTCTTTTTTTTATTTGTTGTTGTTGGTTCGCGAATCGTCTTTTCTGGTTTTTCTCCTTCAATTGAAAATACAAGTTGATCAATTTCCTCATTGGTTATGGGTTTAAATTCTTGTTTCATTTTTTCTTTTTGTTCCATCATTTTTCTTTTTTCTTGTTGTTGTTGTATTGCTTTTTCTCTTGCTCTTTCTCTAGCTTGTTGTTTTTTTATATTTTGATTTAATGCATTTTGCATTGCACCTGTATTCATTTTATTTCCTCTACCTGGATTCATTCCCATCTTTCTCATCATAGATTGTATATCCCCCATTCCAGGCATATCTTTCATTTTTCCTAACAAATTACTAGCTTCTTGCATTAATTCACGCTCATTAATTTGTCCAGACTTTATTTTATCATCTAATTTTCCACCCACACTTTTTACTAAATTAGTTAATTTACCTGGATTTTTAAAAAGTTTTTGAAATACATCATTTACAGAAGTAGCATTTTCTGCATCAAAATCCAAATCAGCTGCAGTTTCTTCTGCTATTTCTCTTGCTAAACTTCCTAATTTTCCATCTAATAAACCTGTAATATGATCCTGTATATCTTCCGGATTAGGTAAATGTTCAATATTTGATATATCAATAATAGGATTATCCCCTTCCATCATATTTTGTAAATTTTCAATGGTTTCTTCCAACTTGCCTTTTAGTTCTTTTTCGTTAATAGCTTCAAATAATTTTGCACTATCACCAAATGATTCACCCGAGTTTACTTGACCAATTACTGTAAATAATAATAATTGCAAATATTTCCAAATGGTTTCTTTTGTTTTTTCTGAAATGTCACTTTTCCACAAATTAGAAAAATGAATACCAGGTAAAAATTCAGTATTTATTTCTTTCTTTTCAAACATTTCTTCATTTTTGTATAAAATATCAAAAAATCTTTCAGGAAAATTTTTTTTTATGTGTTCATAAATGCTTTTTATACTTTCTTCATCTTTTGTTTCTTTTATGTTATGCAAATCCACATCTAATTTATTTTTATATTCTGGAAATGTAAATAAAATATCATTTACTAAATCATATATAATTTTTGTAAATTCTTCTGGTATTTTTTCACTATCTTTGAATTCAGACATTTATAGAAATACTTAATAAAATTTATTTAAATTAAACTAGTTGTAATATATATTTGATAATTGATTTAAATTTTTCAAATACTGCAAACAAATTTTTTGATTTTCTTCATCTAATTCACCTAATGGTTTTCTGATTTTATCTATACCTTTTAAAACATCGGAGTGTGTTTTTTCATCCATTTTTTTAAAATCACTACTATAATCTTTTTCTAAAAAGTATGATACATTATCTTTTGCAATTTCTTCTCCATATTTTAAATAAATATATCGATACCATACAGAAATTAAAATTTTAGGGTTTGACTTTTTTAAAAAAAAAAGAGCAGTTTTTGCAACTTTTACATCATTATACTCAGGAAAGCAACTTACCAAATCTTCCCATAACTCAACAAATTGATTATTAAATGCTTTAAGTATAGATTGTTTGTCCATTATTATAAAAAATATATATATTTTTAAATAGATTCTATTAAAAATATATATTTAAATAGACCTATTTTTTCCATTTTGAAGTTGTAAATCTTTATTTCTTTCAGCCTCCATTTTTTTATATTCATTTTCATCTACTTTATCAGGACTCCAAGAATCAGTTGGTGTTTCTATTTTGTCCGAAAAATTAATACCAGCATAATTATACATTTGTCGTAATCCACCATCTCCTTTTGCTAATAAATCGTTAGAATCTTGGTCCCAAAAACTAAAATTATCGCTTGCTACTCCAAAACTACCAACTGAATCATTACCAATAGCAAATGCCATTGGCTCTCCATTAAAATTGGCAGCTTTGTGTTTTTCAAAGTCAACAATTGGTTGTATTTTATCATTAATTTCATTTCCAAATATTACTTTATTACCTTCTTTTAAAAGAAGCATAGCAGGAACTTTTTGTATTTGAGGAGGTAGTAAAATTTTTTGTTGATTCTCTAAAATAATATAAGTAGCACCATTTTCATTACTTTTAAAGCGTTTATCAATGCATATAAAATGAATATCATTTTTAGAATTACTTTTTGATATTATTTCTAGTAAATGTTTGCATTTTTCACAATAATTACTATAATATAATACACAACTCATTATATTTATAAATAATTTAATATAATCTTTAAATTTATTTTACAAAAAATTGAATAATGAATAATTTCTGTGAAAAAAATAAAAATGAACACTCATGAATTAAGAAGTAATCAAAAAAAAGCAATTGCATATTCTGTAAATAATAATTTCAAATCAGGAGTCCATTTTCATGCGACAGGAACAGGAAAATCTTGGATTGCATTAGAACTAATCTATGAATATAATAAGCTTTATAACAAGAATATACTTTGGTTGTGTGAACAAAAGTCTATTTTAATTGATCAATTTCAAAAAGATATTTTAAAAGAAAAGGGATATGATACTTTGCTCAAAAAGTTCTTAGTTATTAACTATACTGAAACAAAACCAAGTAATTGGTTTGAAAAAATAAATAGTGCCACATATTGGAAAAAACCTATATTGTTGGTTATAAATCGGCAGTTTTTAGTATCTCAAAAAAAATATGAAAAAATGAAAATGGATATTGGATTGATTATACATGATGAGTGTCATTCTATTCAAAATAGTACTACAAGAGAATTTTATGAATTTATTTTGTCTAGAGAAAATATACCTAATTGTTTGGGGTTTTCCGCAACACCAAATTTAAATTATAAACCTTATGATAACATAATAAGTGAATATACTATTTTCGATGCATTTTGTGATAATACAATTGTTCCTCCTAAAATAAAATGGGTTGAAAGTGGTAGTATTTTAAATGATAATGATATATTGGAAATATGCAAAGAAAATATGAAAGATTTGCATTATAAAAAAATTATAGTATGGTGTGGAATTATAGAAAAATGTAGTGAATTAGCTATTTTATGGAAAAAATATTTTTCAAATTTTAATATTTACATGGATACAAGTACTAATTCAAATGATGACTATGATAGATATTCATTAGAAGAAAATAATGCAGTATTATTTTGTGCAGCCAAACACAGAGAAGGTTCAGATATTAAAAATCTAGATGCATGTATATTTCTTGATAAAGTAGAAAATAGAAATGCCAAAACATTTATTCAATGTATTGGTCGTGTTTTAAGAAAAGATAAACCATTACATAAAAAATACGGACTGATATTAGATTTAAAAGCATCAAGTTGTATAAAAATTTGTGATAGAATGAATGAATATTTAAATGCTAGTAATAACTTTCCATGGAATTATAGTTATGAAGAAAAAAACATTAATAAAAAATCATTTATAGAGCATGAACTTTTACTTACAAATGAAAAAACAATTATAGAAAAATTACCGATTTTTACAATTGAAGACATTGTAAAAAGATTTGTAAAAGAATGTCCAGCACAAACGAATTACCAAGAAAGACTTCAATTTGAACTTGATATGATAAAAACAAAAAAGTTGGAAAGTTACTTACTTCGTGCGGTAGAAATTCTTGAAATTACCGACTTTATACCACATGTTACAAGAGGATCCTGTGGATCATCATTAGTTTGTTATTTATTAGGAATTAGTAATGTTGATCCAGTAAAATATAATATTTGTTTTTCAAGATTCTTAAATACTTTTCGTTCTTCATTGCCGGATATTGATTTTGATTTTCCTCATTATTTAAGAGATGAAGTGTTTTTAAAACTGGAGTTACAATGGCCAAATCAAGTTGCTAGAATTAGTAATCATGTTCATTGGCATGAAAAATCTGCACTTAGAGAAGCTTTGAGAAAAATAGGTATTAAAAAAAGAATTCCAAAAGAAAATATATCAAATTTTATTAAAAATCTTTCAGATGAACAACAATGTTTGATAAAAAAATACCAATTAGAATTAAATAATACTTTTCGTCATTATTCATTACACTGTGGTGGAATTATATTTTTCCATGACGGTGTCCCAAAAGAATTACAGTTAAATAAAAAAACATTAAGCCAAATTATATATGATAAGAGAGATGTTTCAGAAAAAAATAACTTTAAAATTGATATATTATCTAGTAGAGGTATTAGTCAATTAATTGATATAGTAGGTAAAAATATAGATTTTAGTGATTGTCCTTTTGATCAAAAAACATATGATATGTTGCAAAATGGAGACAACTTAGGGATTACACTAGCTGAGTCACCATTGATGAGAAAAGCATTATTAACTATTAAACCTAAAAGTATAACTGATTTAGCTATTTGTTTAGCCATTATTAGGCCCGCAGCAAAAGATACTAGAAAAGAGCTTAATGAAATTGATTATACAACAAAGTTTGTTTTTGATGATGATGCTATAACACTATTAATGAATAACTTAGATATAGACGAAGGATTAGCGGACAAATATAGGAGATGTATATGTAAAAATAAATGGGAAGATGAAGATTTAGAGCATTATCATTTACTAATTGATAAGTTATCTTTTGAAAAGAAAACAGATTTGTTGGATCAACTTAAGAACTTGCGATTTTATAGTTTTTGTAAATCACACTCATACTCTTATGCACAGTTAGTGTACAAATTAGCTTATCAAAAAGCACATTTCCCAAAAAAATTTTGGAAGTCAACTATTAAAAATGTTTGCAGTTCTTATCGTAAATGGGTTCATTTATATGAAGCATGTACAAATGGTGTTAATATAGATTCCTTTTTAAATAAAAAAAACGATTGTTCCATATATGCAGAATCTAGGAAGAAGAATTTTCATGATCTTAATTATCATGATCAAATGATTAAATTTGGATATTGGAATATGAAAAAAGGCGAGTTTTTTCCAAATTGTTATTTTTATAAAAAAAATGATGAATATTTATTTAGTGGTATTATAGCAAATCTACGTGTATTAAGTAGCAAACCGAATGTATATGTATGTTTTATATGTGTTTATACATCAAAATACATAGAAGTTATTATTAAAAATAAACATATAAAATCAAATCAATATGGTGTAAAAGGACGAGCAACTATTAAAAACGAAGAAGAAAATAGTTATAATGCACATATTGCAGTATTTTACTAGATGTAATATTTATTTAAAAAATTGAAATAAACAAAAAAAATTATAATAAATATAATAAATAATATGGCTCTTATGAATCCAAAAGTAGTTATTAATTCACAAGAAAATAATATATTAAAATTTACTTTATCTAATGTTCATACAAGTTTAGCAAATTCTTTGCGTAGAATAATATTGTCTGAAATAGATACAGTTGTTTTTAAAACATTTCCACATAGTGAAAATAATGTTGATATTACAATTAACACTACCAGATTAAATAATGAAATTATTAAACAAAGAATCGGTTGTATTCCTATTCATATTAATGATATAAATTTTCCTTATCAAGACTATTTGGTAGAATTAGATGTTAAAAATGATGGAGATACAATTATTAAATGTACAACAGAAAATTTTCAAATTAAAAATATAACAACAAATAAATATCTACCACAAAATATTGTAAAAGAAATTTTTCCACCTGATGTGTTAACAGGTGATTTTATTCCTATTACAAGAATCCGTCCAAAGTTATCTGAAAACATAGATTCGGAACATTTACAATTAACCGCAAAATTAACTCTTGCCAAAGCAAAAGATGATGGTATGTACAATGTTGTATCCACATGCAGTTATGGTTTTACATTAGATAAAGTAAGAGCGTCAGATGAATGGAATAAAATTGAAAAAGAAATGAAAACAAATGGCTCAACGCAAGAAGAAATTGATTTCGAAAAAAAAAATTGGTTTTTGTTAGAGGCAAAAAGAATAACCCTTCCAAATAGTTTTGATTATTGTATTGAAACTATTGGTGTGTTTACTAATTTTGAAGTTATTTACAAAGCATGTGATATTATGATTTCAAAGTGTGAAACTTTTATTTCCTATATAAATACTTTAGAAAACGAAGATAACCCTGTTAAAATTGAAAATAATGAAAATTCAACAATTGAAAATGAGTACAAAATTACATTACACAATGAGGATTATACACTAGGAAATCCTCTAGTCTACTTTCTTTATGAAAAATATTATATAAAAGAAAAAACTCTTTCTTTTGTTGGATTTAATGTTCCTCATCCACATATTCCAAAAGGAGTTATTCGCATTGCATTTGAAAATATGGTTGAATCTTCAATTATTGTTGAATATTTAAAAGATGCAGCTGAAAGCGTAATTGATGTTTTTAAAAATATTCAAAAAGATTTTGACCAAGAAAACTAAATATTGATAAAAAATTTATTATAATTTTATAATAAATTTTTTTATGGTTTTATCATTATGATTCAATCGTTTCTTTCAATTTATTTTCTAGTATTTGTTTTTCATTTTTTATGAAATCTTTTCTAGCATCAAAATTTAAAACAAACATTTGCTTTGAGGGATGCAATGTATTAAAATATTCAATTACTATTTCTTTAGTAATAAATTTTTTAATGGGTAAAAGTTCATTTAAATATAAGTTGTGATGTAAATGATACATGTGTATTTTAAATTTTTTTGGAAATTCTTTCAACTCTTTTTCTTTTAAAACATAACACTTTCTATAATTTATATAAAGTTGATTAGTATAATCATGTATTAAATTTCTAAAATTAGTAAAAGCTACTTTATGTTCTTTGTAATAAGTTAAATATTCTTTTACTAATCCTTTTTGTCTTAACATTAAATATTGATATTGTAATTTTGGTTGATTACCCCGTAACTTTTTTACATGTTCATAGTTGGGGTTTCTTATTTTAAATCTTTCTCCATGTTTATTTTTTAAAACTACTCCAACCACTTGATAATTAGTATTCATTGAAGCTAAGGTTTCTTTACAATGATTAAAATCATTACTATTATTGATTGATATTTTATCGGGAATAATAATTTTTTTATTAATATCTAAATTAGAAAAAGGAACTATATTTACCTTCAATCCTTGTATTTCATACACTTCGACCAAATACAATTTCATAGTTGAAATGATTTTAACAATCCTATTTTTTGGATGTTGCATTACAAAACTATAACAATAGTCTTTTTTTAAAGAATTTATATCAAAATCGATACTGTTACATACTTCATCAAACATATACTTAAAGGTATATTCTATTTTGAATCCATCTTGCATAAAAAAACAACTTTCTCCTCCTACAGAACTTTTAGTTGCCATTTCCCAAGATTCTGTTTTTTTATTATAAAATACATTAATCATTGTACCTTCAACAAATTTTTCTGCTTGTACATTTTCATTTTTATCTATAACTAAACTTGAAACATCCAAGCTTTTCGGTGGTGAAAAACAAACCAAGTTTCCCTCATCATCAAATATAACAGATCTTAATAATCCTACCGACTTGTTATTTTCTTTATTTAACCATTGCTTATCATATTTTAAAATATGATAATTGCATTTATTTTTGTGATTCCAGTATATGTATTTTAAATTTAGTGAATTAGCCAACTCTTTTTTATTTGTAGAATGAATAAACTCTTCTAATTTTGGTATAACTTTTAAATCATAATACATTATTGTAAATGTTATAATAATAAAGTTTTTATATTATTTTTAAATATCAATTTATAAATTTCGTTAATCATATTAATTTCTACTATAAATATAAAGTAATGGAATCAGAATCTATTAATTTACAATTAGGAGATATAATACAATTAAATGCACCATCCAATAATGATATAAACGAAAAAATATTTTTAATAGATTATTGGGATGATAAGATTATAAAACTAATTAATGATGAAGATAGCGAACCACTTATTTTAAATATAACAGAAGAGGGTGGTATTAGTGATGAAAGTATTACCTCTATTTCAATATTAAGTAGACCAGAAGAAAAAGGATATGCAAGACAAAACGATTTACTTCCTGGTAATTATATAGATATTTACTTTGATGGAGATCTACCAGTTGTTATTACAGGAGAAATTACAAATTTAGAGGAAGATATGATTGAAATTAAAAGAGTAGATAATAAAGAAGTTATTTACATTGATTTTGCTTATAAAGGAATACCAAAAAATATACCTATTGATAAAATTATTACACGACCTAAACCAGAAAACTTGGAAAAAACGGATGAAAAAATCGATGAAAAAACGGATGAAAAAACGGATGAAAAAACGGATGAAAAAATGGATGAAGACATGGATATAAATAAAGAAACTGATGTTACTGAAGAATACGAAGATTTAGAAGAAGATTTTAGATTTGAAGTACCATTAGATGAAGTAAAAGACAATATTAAAGATATTTTACTAGATGCAGATCAAATTGATTTTGGTGAAAGTATTGGAGTAATAAGTCAGACTGAAGAAGTTGATGAAAGTGAAAAAAGATTTTCTCTCGAATCTCAGTTGAATGATTTGCTTGATGAATTATTATCTAATATTCCTGATAAAGATAGAACAAGAAATGTACTTAATAATATTCACCAACAAGTAGAGAGATTTAAACAATTAAGAAACATGTTTTCAGAAATTGATTCTAATGGAAATGCTATTATACCATTGTATAAAGGATCTGATTATAAACCACTTGTAAAAAGCCTACAACAGCTTAATTTTAAATTATATTGGATTATACCTGTTGTTCAAAATCAAAAAAAACTTTACGATTTGGACACATTAGAAATAGAAAATACAGATGTTATTTCTTTAACTAGTGCTGATTACTTAAATAATATGCATGAAATACGAGAATTATATAAAACAAATAATGAAAATTATACAAATTATATTAAAAAAGTTCAAGAAATACAAATGCCTTTTCTCTCAACCACAGATAGTGATATAATAAGTATGAAACATGTTGAGGAAAATATAGATGCAATTATAAACAACTTGGGAGATTTTTATTCATCTATTTATAAAAACGAACAAGTAAAAAGAAAGAGATTTTTGATTTCAAAGTATAACTTGGGTGATAAAAAATTAGATCCAATAAAAATTACTTCTACACAAGCAATTACTAAAAGAGTTCCTTTAACACAAAATGATAAAATGGGTATTTATTCATTTGTAACTTTACCTCATTCTGTAACTAGTTTTTCTAATATTTCTTTACCAAATACTTATATTATTGATAAAACAAATTACAATAAACATTTTTTAAATTATTGGCAAGTTTTTAAAGAAAATACCAAAATAAACAATATATATATTGATAACTTGAATAATGAACTACAATTCGATAAAGATGATTATTTAAAACAAGTTAGTAACTATTTACTTTCAGTAGATGACCCGAATCAAGATAATTATGAAGAATACTTAAAATTAATAATACCTAAAACGAGAGTATTGTTTAATTTGATTAAAAAATACATGAAAGGACAATTGTCTTTGGTTAGTGTAGTTAAGTATTTGCAACCATTTTTAATTTATTTGAATGATTTGTCTTTTAAACAATATGAAGAAATTGTAAATTATATTGAAGAAAAAATATTAAAATATAAACAAGAATTGGTTGTCAAAAAGCAACTTTTTCAGTCAGTTGGAAAAAGTGCAATGAATAATTATTATTACGAATCAGTAATATTAAAACTATTAAAATCGAAAAATGATTTGTATGATACTGTTCTTAAAGAGTATAATTTGGAGGGTAAATATGAAGGATCTTTGGCTGATGATAAGGTTATATTGTCAAATAGTGAACTTTTAAAAAAAATGATGGTAATAGATTATACAAAAACATTAAACTCATTTTTATCTTATATAAATAGTGATTTATTTACTACCTTTGATTTTGATGAATTATTGCGTGAAAAAAACAAGATTTATGAAGATACTGTCAAAAGTAAACAAGAAACAAATAAATGTAAAGAATATGTTTTATCTAAAAGATATATTGATGTTGATGATATGATGGCAGATAACAATATTGAAATTTATTTTGATAAAAAGTTTGATCCTACTGTTTATGATATATTGAACGAGTACAAATTGCAACAAAAGCAAATGGATGAAGGTGATTTTAAAAAATTTTTAACAAATCAATTGATGGAAAATATAGGTTTGAAAAAAAGTGATGCATTACATGAAGCTACATCTATGATTCAAGGTAAACGATCAATTAAAGATGGACAATATGCTGTTTTAGAAATTGATAATATTGACAATATCAATTATTTTTATTACATTAGAAAAGACAATGTTTGGGAAAAAGATGAATCAATACCTAATATTCCATACTTTGAAAAAAAAAATTTATTTTGTAATATAAAGGAAAAGTGTATTGAGGTAAATGAAAAATGCACAACGAATTCATTAGCAAGTGATATAATAAAAAAGGATTTGATAAAACAAATGTACGATGAATTTGATTTAAATTACAAGGAATCTTTTGAAAAATACAAAGAATTTTTAAATAAAAAATTTGAATATAATGTAAAAAATTTAAATAGATTAATAAAAATTGAAAAATATTCGTTGTATAAATATGAACTAAAAAATTTATTATATGTGAATAAATATGAAATCAATGAAAATGAGGATTCCCCTTATTTGCAGTGTTTTAAATTAATTATAGGACAAGAAGATTTTGTAAAAAAACAACATAATATTATTGATTTTGTAAATAAATATACAAGGCCACCATTAGAAATAAATAATGAAGATATGTTTTGGTTATATTGTAAAGAAACAAATAAAAAATTAATGCCTTCTTTTTATAGTAAATTGGCAAGTGTATTTGTAGAAAATGGAAATTATATAGTCACATTGAATGAAATAAAAAAAAATCAAGGAGTTATTGAAGATGACTATATTGTTGATAAATATAGTGGATATCCAATTGAAAAAGTTGCTTTAAATAACGAAGAAGAATTTGATTCTTCTGGTATGAAAGTAAAATCACGAGATATTCTTGAAATGGATAGTGGCTCTATTGTAACATCAATGACAAAAACAACTCCATTATCTAAATTGTTAGTCAATCCAAAGGGATTAGTTATTAATAATATATTAACAACCATGTCTAATTTTATAGGTGTAAATTTAGATAATCATCGAGAAGAAATTATTAAACATACACTTGTTGCATTAGAAAACACTTTGGATAATGAAGAAAATTATGTAAAAAAAAACAAGGGTAAAAAATCGAAACCATATGATGAAGTATTAAATTTATCTATTTTATTGTATACACTTTCATTTTTAGTTGTATTTATCCAAATAAGCATTCCATCAATCACATCCAAAAAGAATTTTCCGGGTTGTATTGCTTCTTTTTACGGATATCCTTTAACAGGAGAAGAAAATGTGTCAAATATTAAATACATAGCATGTATATCTTCAAAGATTAAAAGTTCAATAAAACCATGGAAATATTTACCCAAAAGTCAGGATAAAATTTACGCATCAATTAAAAAAACAATAGATTCGTATGTCATAAAACAAGGAGACATACAAGTTTTAATTGAAGAGAAAAAAATATACTTACAACAAAATGAAAATGATTTTATTCCAATTGATTTAGATTTAAAAAATTGGATAACTTTTTTACCACCTTTACAACCTATTGATAATAAAACACCAGAAAGCTTATCTCCACAATTTAAACAATCATTATTAGAGAACACAAAAAAAGGATCCAAAGAACAATTTGAGAAAATAAATGTAGTTTTATCAAAAATTATATATTTTTCAATGGCCATTATACAATCAATTGAAGAAGTTGTTAAAAAAGAAAAATTGTTATTAGCAAATAGCAATGATATACCTTATTTACAAAATTCGTGTTGTAATACTGGTGAATATAAAACATTAGATTATTTCAAATCAAAAGATGCAAAAATAAGTAAATTTAATGAAATGGTTGTTTATTTAAATAATATTACATTTGATATAAAAGCTATTTCCAAACCTTCCATTTTGCTTGATAGTGTAAATACAAAGATTGAATTTCCAAAATTAAAAAAGGAATTTTCTGAAAATACAATTTATAGAACATTTATTGAATATTGTAATTTTAATAATAATATACCTATTGATGAAAAACTATTGTCTTATTGTGTAAACAAACCTGAAGAAATAAATTCTACAGATTCAATAAATGAAAAAATAGATATTTTAAAGAAAAACAATATTTTGTATACAAAAGAATCGTTTGAAACCCTAATGGACATTATTAATAAAGAAAATATAATACCGATTGATTTAGTTCACTCAGAATATTCAATTGTACAGCAAATTAGAGATATTATTAGTAATATGAAGTATAGTCAAAATGAAATTGGAAATGAGTTTTTGGATTTGTATTTTAATGTTTTAGATGATTATCAATTAGAAAATAAAGATGATTCTAGTAATATAAGAGAATTTAGAAATTATTTGTCAGAAAAAAATAAACAAAATTTTGATGTAATTAGTAATTTTATATCAAAAAATTCAAAACTAGCACTACATGATAAAAATCAAATAATTAATTGTATCAATAACATTGATGTTTTTAATGAAACAAATGGAAATTTTTATTTAACTAGTGAAGATCAGACCACTTTTAAAATGGTCCAATTTTTAAAGAGTGCAATTTTTTCATTTATTTATGTATATCCTGAAATTATTGCAAACAATGTTAATTATGATTCAATATTAATTAATAAATATTGGAAATTATCCGAGTTTCACAAAAACGACATTAAAAAATTAATTGGTAAATTTTATTTACCTTTAAAATCTTTGCAACAAAGTAAACAAATAAATTTTACTAGTTATATAAAAAATATTCAAACAGAGTTGAAAGATTTTTTTCAATTGGTTAATTTAACAAATTTATTAGCATCTATTCAAAATAATGATGAATTTTCAGAATCCATTCTTAACAATAGAACGATTCATATGTTGTTCAAGTATTATTTCTTTTATACAATAAAAACATTTATTGATAAAAAAAATAGTGTAATGAATATCGAAAAAAATGAAAAAGAAGATGATGAAATAAAAACAACTGTGGAAATTCAAGAAGAAGTAACTGGAGAAATAAATGAATTAAGTATTGTAAAAGCAGAAGAAAAACAAGGTAAAGAAGAATCAGCAAATCTAATTGTTTCCATGTTACAAATTATTTGTAATGAAAAAAATAAAATTAATGTAAATGAAAAAATGGTTTATAAAAAAATAAATGCACACAAGGATAGAGAAAGAAATAAAATTACATCTACATTGCGAGATATGAGTAAAGAAGAAAGAGAAATTGAAAATTTATTTAAAAATCACAGACTGGAAAGATGGAATAAGGGATTGCAAAAAGGATTAACACAATATGTAAAAAAAACATATGATGAAGAAAGAATGGATCGCGAAGCAGATGATATTTTGCAAAAACAATTAGATGAAAGAAGATTACAAGAACAAGCATTTGTTGCTGACAAAGAAATAGAATCTTTACAACATGCTGAAAATCAAATTGTTGAAGAAAGAATAAATAATGATGTATATAATTTAAATGATTTACCAAATGACGATGAATTGGATAACGATTATGATTATATGTTGAATGAACTAGAAGATTAAATTAATAATAAATAATAATTATTAATTTAAATAAATTTATTTAGAAGTACTACCGATACACATGGAATATAGTAATCTATTTGTAAAATAAGCTACAAATGTTGATAAAAGTGCAACACCTAGTGATCCCATATCGTCATTTTTCTTTGTAAATAACAATTTATACAACATTAAAATAACAATAAATACAAATATTAAAAATTGAATTACAGTTAAGTAAAAGAAATAATCACAATATAAACTTCCTAAAGGTGAAAATGGTCCAGAAAAAAATCCTTGAGAATTATCCATTATAATTTATATAAATAAAATATTTTTTTTATCAAAAAATTAATAATATTATATATAAATGAAAGTAGCTTTTGTTAATAAAAATCTGACATTATTTTCTATAATTTTATTTTTGATCTTGTTTTTTATGTTAAATTTAACCAAACCTAGTTTTTTATATAATAATGATGGTTCTATACGCGTATTTGGTATTGGACAAAAGAGAAAGACTATTTTACCAGTTTGGCTTTTAAGTATAGTTTTAGCAATATTATGTTATTTACTACTACTTTACATTGTAACTTTACCAAAGTTTAGATAAATAATAAATAAATAATATTTATTATTAATCATATGTTTTGTATATTATTTTATTTTTACTTTCTTTATTTTTATCATTGGTAATTTTCTTTTCCTTTTCTAAATATTCTTGATGTCTCTTTTCCATTTCCTCTAATGATTGTGTGCATTCACTATTTACTATTGCGTTATAACTTACAGAAGTAGTGTATACACCTGTAAAAGCTAACCATATAAATTCAGATACTTCAGTTTTTAACTTGATGTATTGTTTTAAAGTATCTTTATCACTATCTTGAACATCTGGTTTAAAAAGACCACCTTGACTCATACTTTGCCACCATTGTTCTACATTCTGCATGGTTATCGAATTAATTAATAAAGATTTATCTAAATAAACATTATTTAATGCTTTTACTAAATCAGCTTCATTTGTGTTTTCATTATTTATATTTTCTTTTAATATACTTTTTAAAAAACCATTTACTCCTGTCAAATAAGCAAATAAATACCCAATTGTATTAGAAAATGGAATTAACCACCCAGGAAATGTAATTAATATTAAGAATACAATAGAAAATACTAAAAATTGTGGTATTATTGTTGTCTTAAATGCTAGATAATAATCGGCTTTTCCGCATATTTCATTTATAACACCCAAATTAATAAAAAACTGAGAAATTATGTTAACTAAGAAATAAACGGATGTCCAAATAAGGATCATTTTTTCACTTTTTGTATAGTATTTTATTATTGAATAAAATAATGTTAATATTAAAAATAAAATTAATGAAAATGTAGGGTTTGGTGCTGCCATATAATAAATAAGTATAATTTTTTTTTTATTAATAAATGTATAATTAAATGAATAATTTTATCAAACCTAGTTTAATAGAACCAGGTGTAAAATATTTTTTAAATAAATCTTTAGAACAATGTAATGCTTTGAGAATTAAGTATTATAATTTACTTTATAATTTAGGATTGTTTTTATTACTTGTTTTAGTAGTTGGTTTTGTTTTGTACATTAAATATAAGCAAAAAAATAATAAGTTAATGCAAGAAGAAAAAAAACGAAAAGAACAAGAATATATACTAAACAAGCTAAGATTTATGCAAGACTATAAAAAAAATCAAGTAAATCATATAATGACAGATTTACCAACTTGGCAAAATAACCCAGAAGTTCAATTTTATAATAGAAAAATATTTCATTAGTTTATATGGAAACTAATGAATCTTTTTCTGTAATGACAAATGAAGAAAAATTTAATGATAAAATGAACCAATACTATAAATTAAAAAAAACTTATGAAACGAAAGTAGATCAACTAAAAAAAAATATTATTAAAAATGATACTCTAACAATGAGAGAAAAAAAAGAACAATTTAAAAAACAAAAAATAAAATGTATAAATTGTCAGAGAAATGTAGGAACTATATTTTCTTCTACAAATAATAATTTGCAAGCTATTTGCGGAGATGAAAAAAACCCTTGTAATTTGATGATCAAGTTAAACAGAGGTAAATTTATTAATTTGTTTGAAATTGTAGATATCTTTGAACAAGGAGTCGAAGAAATTAAAGAAGACATAATAAAGTTAAAACTAAATTTGTTGTTCAACTATGAAGAAGAATTTAATGTTGTTAAAAAATTTAAAGAATTGAAAAAAAATTTAAATGAAGACCTAGAAAGTTTAGTGGATTTTAAGAAACAGCTTATAGAAAAAACAACCTCTATAAATAACAAGAAATTAATTGAAGAAAAATCTTTATTACTATTTAACTTTCTTGAAACAATTAGAAAATTAATGAATACTTTTAATGAAACAAATAATTTGGATACGATTAAAGATGTAATTTTAATTTATGAAAATGATATAAAAAAAATAAATGTCGAATTGACTAGTCTAAAATACAAGTATTACCATATGGAAAGTAATAGCGATAAATTTTATTTAGTAAAAAAACCATATGTTTTAAAAGATGTATTATATATTTTTAGTGATCCAGTTATTGAATCTTTTACTTACAAAAATGAAGTTGCGGAAAAAGAAACTTCTGATGAAGAACAAAATAATTTAATAACAGATGACGAAATTATTCAAATAAATAGTAATTCATTTGATGAAGCAAGTGCTAATATTGAAAAAACAAACAACAAAAAAGAAAAAATATTAACAATGGAAAAAGAACAAAAAGAAAAACTACAATCTGAATCCGAATCAGAAAAAATACCAGAAAAAAAAGAAAATAAAGTAATAGTAAAAGACGATAAGATATTTTTGAATAATGAAGAAATAATAAATAAAAATAATTATGAAAAAAATAAAGAATTGTACAATTCTTATGAAACAATTTCTAGTTTAAAAGCATATAGTTTAGGTTATGCACTAGAAATGTTCTATGTTGAAGAATCTAAACCAGAGCTAATAGCTATTGACAAAGATACAGGCAAAATATTTAGAGTTACTTTTCCTTCCTTAAAAATAGATGATGATGATATTAATGATGAAACGAAACCTTCTCCTCCACCAACACCACCATCTACATAATTACTAGCAAAACTAAAAAATAGTAGTAAAATAATTAATTATCATTATACATTATATATAATGATAATTAATGTGCCTGTTTTTTTTACGACTTTGGTTATTGGTCTATTTTTAGTTTATATTTCAGCTCCCCCTTTGAAAACTATAGTAGTTTATCCAACAAAAGATAATAAACATTTATTTCAATTTAGAGATAAAGCAAATAATTGTTTTCATTTAGAAGAGAAAAGAGAACCTTGCAGTTCTCAAGCAGAAATAATTCCAATTCAAATATAACTAATATATATACATGGATTTTAAAAGATATTTAAATACAGAAAACGGTAAAATTATTATTTCAATACTTTTAGGTCTCGGAGTTGCAACTTTATTTAGAAGAAATTGTACTGGCAGAAAATGTATTGTATTTAAAGGACCAGATTTAGAAGACATGGAAGAAAAAAAATACAAATATGGTGATAAATGTTTTCATTATGTAATGAAGTCAAAACCATGTGATGAGAAAAAAAAATATGTTGATTTTGCGTAATTTTACTTTTCAATCAATATCAGAATATATAAATGGATACTACTAATTTAGATGAATTACCTTCTGATCCTAGTTTTGGAAATTCTTCGGAAAATGTCGTTTTAGAAACTAATGAAAAAATGGTAAACCATTCTGTTCCTTCATTGCCTTCTACTTCACAAAGTGAAAGTGGCCAAACACAACCAGGTAGTAATATTCAAGATCAAAAAATAATGAATGAATTTGTATCTGGTATACAACAAGCAAGTGCTTCTGGTGCCACTTCTTTACCATCAAGAGACATTCCGAAATCAGTTAAATTTGCAGATGAAAAAGTAAAACCGAATTATGTACCAGAAACAGTAGACTATATTGAAAATAATGATCAAGATATACTTGAAAGAAAATTTATTAACAAAAATGAAGTAAATACATTAGATAAACTATATGATGATCTTCAAATACCAATAATTATAGGAATGTTGTATTTTATTTTTCAATTGCCTGTAGTTAGAAACAAATTTTTAATTTTTCTTCCTTCATTACACAAAAAAGACGGTAATCCTAATTTAATTGGATATATCGTTTGGAGTAGTTTTTTTACAATTACTTTTTATGTGTTATCTAAAACTATAAATCAATTACAATTTTTGTAAATAATATTAATTTATATATATGTTTCATCATATATATAAATTACCTGAAGAGTTAATTGATATAATATTTTTATTTCATGATCCATATATGCAATCAAAAAAAAATGTTGTTATGCAATTAAAATGGTTTTGTTATGGATACAATGTTCATAAATCTATTATTAAAGATACGCCAAATTTTTTTTACAAATTTGCATTGCAATCTTTAAAAAAATTTGAAAACTATATTAAAAAAAGTAAATCAATATAAACATTTAAAAATGAAATAATATTATGAATCCTAATAATATTCATCAAGATCCTTCTGATTTTCCTGATGTTTTAATAGCCTATATTGAAGTACAAAAAAATACTAGGACAAAATATGAATATAACGCAGATTTAAATGGCTTAGTTCTGGATAGAATTTTACATAGTGCAGTTTTTTATCCCCATAATTACGGATTTATTCCTGAAACACTTTGTGGTGATGGAGATGCATTGGATGTTTTAGTCATGACAAGTGAGTCTTTAATGCCTGGTACTTATTGTAAAGTAAAACCAATATGTCATTTAGTAATGGAAGATGAAAAAGGTATGGACGAAAAATTATTAGCTGTTTGTATTAATGATCCTTTTTATAATTGTATCAAAAGAAAAGAAGATATACCTAAACATGTATTAAAAGAAATTTCTGTATTTTTTGAAACTTATAAGCTTTTAGAAAAAAAGAAATGGGTCAAAATAAAAGATTGGTCAAACGAAAGAGAGACTTTTGAATTGATTCAAACTACACATGATAAATACAAAACAAATAATACTTAAATTTGTTCAAGATTTTCTATTTGTGAAACATCATGAAAGTATTTCACTAAAGGATCATTTTTGTAGTTTTCAAAATAATAAATATTTTTAACTCCTGAAGCACATAATATTTTCATACAATTTACACATGGATAGTGTGTAATGTAAACATCACAATCTTTTGTACTTACACCTCTTTTTGCACAATCACTAATTGCATTTTGTTCTGCATGAACAGTTGCTTGTTCATGATTATTAACCACTTTTGATTCATGAGGAGCACCAGGCAAAAATCCATTATAACCCATTGATATAATTCTATTTTCATTTACTAAAATACAACCTACTTTTAGTCTTTCACATGGTGAACGCGATGCTGTTATTAATGTAATATTTTTGAAATATTCTCTCCATGTAGGTCGTTCCATATAATATGTATAAATATTTTGAATATTATATTTATACAAATTAATGTATTTACAAAGTTACATCAATAGTTTAATAGAAAATAATTTTAAAAATAATGACAAAATACTTGAAATAGATTTAATTTTAGATGGAGGTGCATTTAATGGTATTTACATGTTGGGTGCTTTATTTTTTTTAAAAGAATTGGAAAAAAAAAATTTTATAAAAATAAAAAGAATTTCAGGTTGTAGTATTGGAGCCCTTTTAGGTTTCTTATTCATTTTAGATAGATTAGATATTGGTTTATACATTAGTAATGAATCTTTTATTTATTTTAGAAAGTATCAAAATTTTAAAAAAATTAGAAAAAAAATCATCTTGTTGTTTCATAAACATTTTCAAGATTTTGATTTTTCAAAATTAAATGGTAAATTTTATTTAACTTATTTTGATACGATAAACAGTAAGCAATGTATTGTAAAAAAATATAACTCTTTGAAAGATGTTACAGATAATTTATTTAAATCAATGCATGTTCCATTTTTGGTTGA